>Ga0307511_10003045_pt1 | contig 17314 bp, 10 predicted proteins | sample 13_EM_MG_FD_200266 | JGI IMG/M metagenome (GOLD analysis project Ga0307511, IMG submission 200266) | Populus trichocarpa ectomycorrhiza microbial communities from riparian zone in the Pacific Northwest, United States - 13_EM | ecosystem: Host-associated > Plants > Roots > Unclassified | place... | reverse complement strand
TGCCGCACTCGGGGTGCGCGATCTGGACCGGGCTGTGGAGCAAGTCCCCGACGAACACGGCCCGTTCACCGCCCGAGGCGACCCGGAGCACGGACGAACCCGGAGTGTGTCCGGGCGCGGACTCCAGCGCGAGGTGCTCGTCGACGCGGCGGGTGCCGTCCCACAGGGCGGCCGGCCCGGCGCGGTTCGGGGGAGGTGCGGGGAGTCGCCCGGCTCTAGTCGCCGTCGGGATCGTCGTACTCCTCCGCGAGCCGGAGTCCGAGGTCGGACTCCCACTCCAGGGCCCACTGCCGCAGTTGCCCGATCTCCTCCGCGTCGAGTCCGTGCGCCGCGAACTCCTCGTCACTCACCCAGACCACGCCCTCCAGCCGGTCCCGCAGGCCGAAGAGGTCGAACTCCGGCCCGGCGTCCCGCAGTCCGAGCTGTTCGAGTTCGATGACGGAGAAGCGGCGGCAGGCCGTGCGCACGGCGAGCACGTCCTGCGGCAGACCCCGGTCGGCGAGCGCGCGTACGCTCGCGACCGCCAGGTCCTCGTGACTCGCCGTCTCCGGTGTCCCCACCGCCAACTCCCCTTCCACCGGCGCCCGGTCAGGCGTCCACGCCGCCCAGTCGCAGCATCGCCAGCCGGGTCTGGTCCAGGACCCCGGCGTAGGTGTGGACCTCGTCGAGCTCACCGGTCAGGTAGTCCGTCCCGGTGCCGGCCGTGACGCTGCGGCCGATCTGGAGGTCGCCGGTGGGGGTCCAGGTGTCCTTGCCCGTGACGCTCGCGGTGTCGGCGGCGTAGATGTCACCGACGTACAGGCGCAGTTGGTCGGTCTTCTCGTCGTAGACCACCGCGAGGAACTCGTCCTCGCCCGACCCGAACGGCGTGACGGGCGCGCTGACCGTGGTGGTCGGCGCGTCGGCGGTGTCCTCGTGGGCGACCACGGCCTGCCAGGACCTGGACGCGGCGACATAGCGCAGCGTGAACAGATCGGTGTGCTCACCTGGCTGGGAGAGCACGGTCATGTCGTGGGTGGCCGTGTCCACGTCGATGCGCGCATGGGCCGTCACGGAGAAGCCCGCGTCGGTCGGGCGAACCGCGTCCGGTGTGGTGGCGTAGTCGCCGTCGCCGTCCAGGAGGAGGTCGCCGTAGCCCACCATGGGGTATCGCGCCGGGGTGCAGTCGGGGTTCACGTCACAGTCGTCGGTGCCCGTGTTGATCGACGCGTCGCCCGCCAGGGTCAGCGGTTCACCGCCCGCGTACTCGGGGCTGCTGGCGCCGGTCGCCGTCTCCAGGTCCCAGTAGCCCTGGCGCTGCGGGGTGCGGGTGGCGGCGGCCGTGATCTCCCCGGGGACGTAGACGCGGTCCCAGACGTTCACGTCGGTGAGCAGGCCGTGCCAGTGCGCGGTGCCGTCGGTGTCCCCTTCGGAGCCGAGCCGCAGGGGGCCGGCGCCACCGCCCGCGACGGTGTTCCCGTCCGTGGCGACGAGGTCTCCGTCGACGTAGAGGCGGGCCGTGTGCTGCTCGGCGTCGTACACGCCGACGAGATGGGCCCACTCGCCCCGCTCGGGGGAGCCGCCGGTGAGGTGTACGGAACCGCCGCTCGCGGTGGTGAGCGCGAAGGACCAAGTGGGCGTGCTGTCCGTGGAGTTGGCCGCCAGGCCGAGGGTGAGGCCGGTCCGGCTCACGGCGGTCATGTCGCCGTCGAGGGCGTCGGGGCGGACCCATGCGCCGACCGAGAAGATCTTCGCCGTGTCCACCGACGAGTCGAGCGTGGCGTACGCCTCGTCCGTGCCGTCGAACCGGGCGGCGGAGGCGATGCTCGTCCCCGTGGGGCCCTGCGCGTCGGGGGTGACGCCGGTGCCGGTGTCCGCGCCGGAGTCGTGCTGCGGGTCCCAGTGGGTGACCGCGGCCCGGCCCGACTTGACCCGGACGAAGTAGGTCGTCCTGGCGCTGACGTTCCCCGCGGCGTCGATCGCCTGGGCGTAGAGGTATGTCGGGCTGTTCGTCTGCGGCAGCCAGCGCAGGGAGACCGCGGCGCCGGGCTCGGCCGCCTTGAGGGTCTGCGGAAGGCCGCCCATCCACTCGTAGCGGTACGACACCACGTCGTCGGACGCCGAGTCGAAGACGAAGGTGCCGTAACTGCCCACCCCGTCATGCTCGTTCGCGTCGTCCGGGTACTCCGCCGACGAGACGACCGGTGCCTGTGGCGCCTCGGTGTCGTCGGCCGCCGTAGCAACTCCCGTCAGGGCGGCGGTGGTCAGTGCCACGGCGGCGCAGGTCAGCCCGGCGCGTCTCCACTCGGACGTCCTCAAGGTCAATCCCCTCCCAAGATCCGGTAAAGAGAGAATGACCTTAACTGCCGCCACTGACAACGCAATTGAACGCGGTGAACCCACCGCTCACAGGCTGTCGACGTCCAGGTTGGCGATCGCCGCCCTCGCCACCTCGCGGCCACGGGTGGTGAAGTCGCCCTTGCCCGGGTAGCTGACGGTGAGCCGGTACATGTCCCCGGCGGAGGTCTTGTAGTAGAGGATCCGCAGTTCGCGGGGAAGGGGGTTCTGACTGTCGTCGGAGTCGTAGACGACCGTGTTCTCGGCGGACGGTTCGCCCCGGTAGGTGCCGGTCGGCTTCGGGACGGTCGTCGCGGCCTTCCCCATGTCCAGGTCGACGCTGCCGCTGGTCTTGAAGTCGCCGTTGTCCGAGTACATTTCGGCCGCCGCCGAGTCCTTGATGTACCCGTTGGGGTCCTCGGACTTCTTGTCGAGGCTCAGGAAGACCCAGATGCTGCCGCTCGGGTCGGTGTACGTGACCCAGTGGCTCTTGTCCGAAGCGCGGTCGGGGGTGGTCCTCTTGTACGCGGCCGGGACGGCGAGCGTCGCGGCCACGTCGGACTCGTGATGCTTCTTCCAGCCGTGCGGCAGCGGCCCCGCGAACGGGTTCGCGATCACCAGGTACGCGGCTGCCACCGCACCCGCGACGACCACGGCACCGAGCCCGAGCCACGCCTTGCGGCCCAACCGGCGCTTTCCCGCGGCCCGTTGGACGTACCGCACCTCCTGCGTCGACGCCGGAGCCGGCGGGTTCGCCACCGATTCGAGTACGGCGCGCACCCGGGCCGCGTCCGGGCGGCTCGCCGGGTCCTTGGCCAGCAGGCCGGTGATGAGCTCGGCGAGCGGGCCCGGCGCCGAAACCGGCGGTGCGGGCACGGAGTTGAGGACCGACTGGAGGGTGGCGGGGGTGTTGCTGCGGCGGAACGGGGAGACGCCCTCCGTCGCCGCGTACAGGACCACGCCGAGGGACCACAGGTCGGAGGCGGGTCCCGGGCGCTGGCCCAACACCCGTTCCGGCGCGATGTATTCGGGCGAGCCGACGAAGCCGCCGGTGTCGGTCAGATTCGTCTCGCCCTCTATCTGGGCTATCCCGAAGTCGGTCAGCACGACCCGGTCGTGGCGGCCGAGCAGGACGTTGTCCGGCTTGACGTCGCGGTGCAGGACGCCCGCCGCGTGCGCGGCGTCGAGGGCGCCCAGCACCTGGAGGCCGATACGGGCCGCGTCGCGCGCGTCGAGGGTGCCCTCCTGCAGCACCTCGCCCAGGGAGCGGCCGGTCACCAGCTCCATCACGATCCACGGCCGGCCGTCGACGACGGCCACGTCGTGCACGGTCACGACGGCCGGGTGGTCGAGCCGGGCCGCCGCGCGTGCCTCGCGACGCATCCGTTCGAACGCGTTGTCACGTTCGCGTTCGGGAAGGTTATCCGGAACGCGGGGTTCCTTGACGGCGACCTCACGGTCCATCGTCTCGTCCCGGGCCCGCCACACCGTGCCCATACCGCCATGCCCGAGCTTGCCGAGCAGCCGGTAGCGCCCGGCGATCAGACGTCCGGTGGCACCGCCCCGCGAGGGTTGCGGCACCTTCGGTCTCGGCGGTTGCAGAACAAAACTCGTCGTCTCGTCGGACCCGCCGCCCTGTCCCCCGTCGCTGCTCATGGGTCCATCCATATCGCGGCGACCGCTCCCGTATCCACAGGGAACGCGTTCCGGTCACACACCCGTGACTCGAACGGTCACCTATCTCCCTTTTGCTCTGGTACGAACGTGTCGGGTCACGCCGGTACGAACGTGTCCAGCGCGACGTCGAAGTACTCCTTCGCCTCCCGCACCTTGCCGACCGGCGCCGACACCCACACGTCGTACATCCGGCCGCCCTCCTCCCAGCACAGGTCGTAGGTGTGCCGGGGCCCCTCCGCCGTGCTGAAGCCGTTCCAGGTGAACTCCCAGAGCGCGGCGGGGTGTCCGTAGTGGGTGGTGTCGGTGACCTTGCCGTCGTGGTAACCGGGGTTCGTGTCCGCCCCCTTGGCCGCCGCGCTCTTCATCACCGCGAGCGGGCCGCCCGCTGCGGGGTCCGACATCTTGATGCCGAGCCGGAAGGTCTCCCCCGGCGACATGTAGAAGATCCGCTCGCCCTGCGGGACGCGCACGAAGTCCTCCGGTACGGCGAGCGCGAACCCGTCGGGGTCGTGGGCGACGCGGTAACCGGAGGGCGCGGTGGAGGTGTTGGCGGTCTTCGAGGGAGTCGGCGAAGGCGAGGGCGTGGCCGAGCGGGTGGGTGACGGTGACGCCGTACCGGCGCTCGTGGAGGTCAACGGCGCCGAACTCACCGGCGGGGAAGCCTCCTTGTCGTCCCCGCGCATCAACAACGCCGCCGCCGACACCCCCGCACCCGCCATCGCCGCGACCAGCAACGCGGCCACGAGGACCCCACGCGTGGAACGCCGAGGGGGCGGCACTTCCGTGACGGGGGGCGTAGGTGACGGTATCGACGGCTCGGGCGGCGCCGACTCCCGTAGCGGAAGGTCCTGTTGGGTCGGCGTGTAACCGGGCGTGGGGTGCGCGGCGCGACCGGCCGAGGCCTTCGGTGTGTGCCCCGCACCTGCCTTCGGTGTGCGCCCCGTCTTCAGGAAGGCACGCAGCATCCGCTCCGCCTCCGCCGCCCCCAGCCGCCGTTCCGGATCGCGTTCGAGCAGTCCCCGTACGACGGGCAGCAGCGGCCGGGCTTCTTCGGGTGGCCGGATCTCGTCGAAGACGACCGCGTGCAGGATGCCGCCCAACGAGTCCCGCCGGAACGGCGATTCACCGCTCAGCACCGTGCACAGCAGCGCGCCCAGGGACCACAGGTCGGACGCGGGGCCGGTCCGCACGCCGGACATCCGCTCCGGCGCGGTGTACTCGGGCGAGCCGACGAACGCGCCGTTCTCGGTGAGCGTCGTGGCGCCCGCGACCTGCGCGATACCGAAGTCGGTCAGGACGATTCGGGCGAAGGCGGCCGGGTCCGGGTCCGAGCCCGACTCCGGATGCGCCCGACCGGAGGCGGTCCGGTCGGTCCGGTCGAGGTCCGGCCCGTCGGCGGTGGTGTCCAGCAGCACGTTCGCCGGTTTGATGTCCCGATGCAGGACGCCCGCCGCGTGCGCCGTGCGCAGCGCGCCGAGCAGGGCGATACCGATCCGGGCGGCCTCGGCGGCGTCGACCGGGCCGTGCGTGGAGATCCGGTCGGCGAGCGAGCCGCCGTCGATCAACTCCATGACGATGTACGGCCGTTCGTCCTGCTCGACGACGTCGTGCACGACGATGATGTGCGGATGCCGCAGCTGCGCGACCGCCCGCGCCTCACGCAGCGTCCGGTCGCGGTGCTGCCGGGCCTCCTCCTCGGAGAGCGAGTCGTCCTGCGCGATCTCCTTGACGGCGACCTGCCGGCCCAGCAGTTGGTCGGTCGCCCGCCAGACGACGCCCATGCCACCGCGTCCGAGCCGCTTCTCCAGTCGGTAACGCCCGGCGATCACCCGGACGTTGTCCCCCTCGGTCCCCATGCGCACCATCATGACGCAACCGGAAGCGGTCAGCCCGCGTCGGGACTCCAGCTCTGCAGGACCGACTTGAACTGTTTGCTCGTCGTCGCCCAGTCCGCGGCCGGCGCGGACATGTAGATCGCGTACTCGATCCCGTCACGGGAGGTGTATGTCTCCTCGATGGCACGCCGCGGCCCCGGGAAGGGCGTGTCCTTCGGCTGCGCGGTCCAGGTGTAGTCCCACAGGGATCCGGGGCGGTCGCGGTAGGTGTTCGCCTCCAGGGTCACCCGCTGGTAGTCGACCAGCCGTTGGAGCTGCACTTCCAGGTCGAGCTGGTGGGCGTTCGCGGTGGGGAAGTCCGGGGAGGGGTCGATGGCGATACGGACGAAGTGCTCGCCGTTGTCGGGCGTGTAGTCGACCTGCTTGATGCCGCCGGAGTCGCTGTAGACCTTCCGCACCCAGCCCTTGGGGAGCGATATGTCGAAGCCCCAAGGATCGTGGTAGACCTGCCAGTTGGCGGGATCCGAGCTCGGCGACGAGGTCGGCGTGGAACTCTGCGAGGCCGACGCGCCCGGCGTGCCGCCCTGGTCCCGGTCCTGGTGCCACTTCTGCAGCCCCAGCGCCGTACCGCCGCCGACGAGCGCGGCGAGGACGACCACCAGGACGACCGAACGGAGCCGGCGTCGCTTCGGCGGAGCGGGCGCGGCACCGCCGGGACCCACGAGGGAGACGGGAGGCGTCTGGTGGTGCGTGGCCCCCGTCGCCGACGAATACGACGGCGCACCCGTACCCGCGTACGGCGTCGCGCCGGTGCCCGCGTACGGCGTCGGACCGGTACCGGGATACGGCGTCGGACCAGTACCGGGGTACGGCGTCGCGCCGGTGCCGGGCGTGTCCGTGAAACTCTCCGCCCGCGAACCCACCCGCTGCGTCGGCAGCCACTCCTCCGCCGACCGCGGCCGTCGTCCCTCGGCGGCCTCGGCGAGCATGTGCTCGGTCTGGTCCGCGTTCGGCCGCAGGTCGGGGTCCTTGTTCAGCAGCGCGGCGATGACGGGCGCGAGCGGACCGGCGTAGCGCAGTTCGCCGGCCTCCTCCTCGACGACGGCCTGCATCGTGGACAGCGGCGAGGTGCGGCGGAACGGCGACCGGCCCTCGACTGCCGTATAGAGCGTGGCGCCCAGCGCCCACAGGTCGGAGGACGGCCCCGGGTCGGCGCCGCGGACGCGCTCGGGGGCGAGGTAGTCGACGGACCCGACGACCTCTCCGGTCCGTGTGATGGTGCTGTCGCCCTCGATCTGCGCGATGCCGAAGTCGGTGAGCAGCACCCGCCCGTCCTGCCCGAGCAGCACATTGCCGGGCTTGACGTCACGGTGCAGGACGCCGGCGGCGTGCGCGGCGCGCAGGGCGCGCAGCACCCACATGCCGATGCGCGCGGCCTCGGCCGGCTCGATGCGGCCCTGCTCCTTGACCTCGTCGGCCAGCGAGTTGCCCTCGACCAGCTCCATGACGATCCACGGGCGGCCGTCGTGTTCGAGGACGTCGTGCACGGTGACGACTGCGGAGTGGTTGATGCGCGCGGCGGCGCGCGCCTCGGCGCGGGTGCGCGCCAGCAGTCTCGGCTGGTCGCTCTCGGACACGTAGAGCGCGGCCGTCAACTCCTTGATGGCGACGGCCCGGTGCAGCACCTCGTCGTGCGCACGCCACACCCGGCCCATGCCGCCGCTGCCGATCGATTCGGCGAGCCGATAGCGCCCCGCGAGGAGCAGGCCCTGCATCTGATTCACGTTGCCCCGCAATGCTCTTGACAGGCTCAGCGTAAGGACAGGCCCTCCGACAGGGAACCAGCGGGGTACCAAGGAGACCGCACTGTGACGGTTGTCGCTTCTGCGCCCGAACGGGAACCATTTGGCTCCGGCGCGCCGCCTCCGCGGGTCAGCCGGTGTACTGGTAGGTCGACGACGCCTGCTCGTACAGCCGTGTCACCTCGTCCCGTTGGGCCTCCGGGCCGCGTATCTGCACGATGTGGTAGCGGCCGTCGATGAGGAACACCATGTTGCGTACGAACAGGTCGCCGCCCTGGCTGTCCGTCCAGGTGAACTGCCCCTCGGCCATGGTCTTCCCGCCGACCGTGATGGTCCGCAGCCCGGTCGCCGTGGCCCAGCTGGAGTTGCGGTAGGGCTGCAACTCCCGCTCGCTGTCCCGCTGGTACACCATCGGGTCGCTGCCGTACGTCGAGGCGCTGTCCCGCCCGGCCACGACGATCAGCTCGAAGTCGCCGTGGGAGTAGACCACTTGGCCGCTCCCGTTCTTGGGCGTACGGGTCCAGCCCTTGGCGACGGCGACCTGGAACCCCACGGAGTCCTTGCGCAGCACGAAGCCGTCGGCGACGTTCGAGCCGGTCTGCGTCTCGGTCGAACCAGCCGATTTGGAAGGGGTGTTGGAGGTATCGGGCGAGGTCTGGTCGGGCTGCGGCTGACTGCTCGCCGCGGCCGAGGACTGACCGGGCGCGGGACTGACATCCCCTGCGGCTCCCGTCTTGTTCCCCTGCCCGGCGCCGGTGTCCTCCCCGGACTTGGGCATGAAGAGCATGGCGTAGGCGATCGCGCCCGCCAGCAGCAGGAAGACGAGCACCAGCAGGGTCCGGCCGAGGCGCCGGGGCGACCCGGTGACCTCCTGCTTGGCCCGCTTGTGCCGCCCGTGCGGACTGGTCGCGGGCAGCCCGGCGCGCCGTCTGCGCACCAGCTCGCCGCGCCGGCGCACGATCGGCAGCCGCCGCGGGTCGGTCGGCGGAGTGGCGACGACATGGGCACCGGCCTCGGGCTCGGGCGCCGAGCGCACCAACGACCGCAGCCAGCCCCGCAGTTCCTCGAAGTCCAGCCGCTCGGTCGGGTCCTGCCGCAGCAGCGACTCCACGACCGGCCGCAGCGGCCCGCACTCCTCCGCGAAGGCGGGCGGCTCCGCGCACACGAGCTGCACCAGCTCGGCGGTCGCCTCCTCCGGATAGGGAGCGTGCCCCTGTACGGCCCGGAAGAGCAGCGCGCCGAGCGCCCACAGGTCGGTGGCCGGCCCGATCGGCGCGGCCAACTGCCAGTTCTCGTGCACCGGCACGGCCTGCTCCGGCGCCCACCGCTCGGTGACGGGCCCCACGACGGTCATCCGCACCTGCCGGGCCCGCTCGGCCGCCAACGCGGTCGCGGGACCACGCCGGACGGGAGCTCCGGCGGCGGCCAACTCGTCCCAGCGGGCGGGGGTTTGGGCCTGCGAGTAGGGGTGAGACTGAGGTGAGTTGTCGGGGACGGGCGTCGCGGTCGGAGGGACGGGCTTGCTGAGGCTGGGAGCCGCGGCGCCCGCACCGGTGAACGTGTCCGTCGGGGACGGCACGCCGGGTCGCGGCGCGGCGCCGTGCCAAGAGGCCGTGTTGCGGACACCGTAGGGGTCGGCGATCTGCCCCGGCGGCGTACTGCCGCCCGTGTGCTCCACTCCATGGCCACCGGCATACGGCAGTGGCGCCGACGGCAGTGCGGCCGAACCGCCCGTCTGTGCACCGCCGTTCTCGCCCTCGGCGGCGGGCCGGGCGCCGGGCAACGCCGGCCGTCCCGGCTGCTGGGCATCCTGCACCCGGGCGGCGGCCCGCGCTCCCGCCCGGTACGCGGCGATGGCCCCGGCCCGCGCGGCCCGGACGTCACCGCCGGTGTCCACTTCCCTGCGGGCCAGCGCGGCCGACGCCCCGCTCCCGCCACCGCCCTCCACCCCGACTCCGGGCAGCCCTCCGGCAGCCCTGGCCTCGATGGCGGCCCGCCGAGCGGCCTCGGGGTCCACACCGGCGGGACTCACGGCACGACTTGGGGCACCGGGGCCTTCACCGTGGCGCGCGGTACCGGTTCCGACTCCGGCTCCGGCTCCGGCTCCAGCTCCGGTTCCGGTTCCGGTTCCGCGGAAGTCAGCGGGGATCGCAGGGGCCGTAGAAGCAGCGGGTGCCGTAGAACCCGTAGGAACTCGGGGAGTTGGAAGAGCCGTGGCGCCGCCGTGCTGTCCGGGGTGGCCGCTGCCGCCCTCGGCCTCGCCGTCCTGCGGTGGCACCGGGTCGTAGCCGCACAGTGCCTCCTCCGCCGCGCCGACCGCGAGGCCGGTCAGCATCACGCGGCCGTCGTCGCAGACGAGAACCGTGCGCGCGGTGATGTTGCGGTGCACCCAGCCGTGCGCGTGCAGTACTCGCAGCGCCATGAGCACGTCGGAGGCGACCTCGGCCGCCCGGTACGGCGACAACGGCTTCTCGGCGAGCAGCGCGGCAAGGGGCTGGGCGGACACCAGTTCGCTCACTATCCACAGCGAACCGCCTTCGGCGAACACGTCGAAGACCTGGTCCAGCCGGGGATGGTCGGGGATCCGCGCCGCGGCCTGCGCGGCCTCGACCGCACGCCGTACCGCCGGATCGGTCGGCCGCCGGGTGGCGGTGCGCGCCGCGGCCGGCCGCCGTGCGCCCCGGTCGCGGGCCGTGAACCCGTCGGGCAGCCCGTCCTCGCCGAGCACCTCCGCCTCGACGACTTCCGGCAACGGCACCTGGCGTACCAGGACTTCCTGCCCGCTGTAGGTGTCGAAGGCCCGGGTCTCGGTGAGTTTGTACTCGTCGGAGGGCGGCAGCGGCAGGCGGTAGCGGTCGGCGAGCACCCGACCCGCATAGTCGTCCACGTTGCCTCCCCCGGCCGCCCGGTTGGTCAATTCCGTTCGCCTTGCGCCCCGTTCCGCCTGCATACCTGGATGCGTACGGTCCGCAACCACTCACGATACGTGCCGGAGGCAACCCACAAAGAGGGGTTGACGGATCTGGCGCGCCAAACCCTGACCCACCCGCCTCACGACTTCGGTTCGAACGTCTTCGTCAGTGTCGTCCAGGTGTCCTTACGCAGCTCACTGTCCCAATTGGCGGCTTTCGCGGTGTACATGAGCGCATAACCGAGATGGCTGTTGACGACGAATCCGCGGTCGATGGTCCGGTACTTCGTCCCGCCGTCCGTGTAGGTGAACTCCCAGTCGGCCGTGTTCCAGCCCCGGTAGCTCACCCCCGCTATTCGGATCCGCGTGTACCCGGAGCGCGTCATGTACTGCTCCTGGTTCTGCCAGTCCGCCACCGGATTGCTCTTCGGCGTACTGGTCCAGGCGATCAGCAGCTTCTGCCCGTCGGGGCCGACCAGCCGGGCTCCCGCGGAGTCCGTCGACTGGTACGACCACCCGGCGGGCAGGCCTATGGAGAACCCCTGGCTCCCCTTGTACGTCTTCACGACCGGGGCGCTGCTCGAGGAGCCGTCGGTCTCGTCACCGCTCCCGCCGGACGCGTTCGTACCGGTGGACGTCGACGTGCCGCCCGAGGCCGACGCCGACGACGAGGAATCGGCCTGCGCACCGCCCTTGCCGGCCGTGTCGCTGTCGTCCTTCTTGGTGTCGGTTCCGCTGCTCGCGCTCGCGCTGGCGACCGCCTTGCCGCCGCTGTTCTTCTTCGACCCCTTCGAGCCGCCGTCGTCACCGCCGCCGAGCGTCAGCGCCAGCACGACACCTATCACCGCGAGCACGACGACCACCGCGATGATCACCAAGGTCCGCTTCGGCACCACATCGGTGAGCGGCGCCCTCGGCACGGGCCGCGGCGGCAGATCCGGCGGCGTCATCACGGGCCACCCGGAACTCCGCCCACCCGAACCCGAGTTGGCCCCCCGCGCACCCACCTCGTGCGTCGCCCCGGGATCCTTGGCACCGGAGTCCCGCAGCCCGGTCTCCCGCAGCCCCGACGCCTGCACACCGAGGTCACGCGTGCCCGGGTCATGTGTACCCAGGTCACGTGTACCCGAGTCCGACGCACCGGCCTTCGCCGCCGAACCGGCCGCGGCACCCGAACCGGCGGTCACCGCACCGGAAGCACCCCCCGACCGAGCCGAAGGCACCGCGGGCGTCCGAGGCCCAGCAGCAACAGGCCCAGCACCAGCAGCCGTTGAGCCCTTCGTGCCGCTGGAGCCACCGGCCTCCGAAGTACCCGAGCCGCTCTTACCCGACTTACCCGAAGCGCTGCCCGAGCCGGCCGCACCGGTCCCGGCAGCAGCCGCACCGGCGCCCGCACCCGCGCCACCCGGCTTGCCGGCAACGGAAGTCGAAGCCGCACCTTCAGCGGAATCCACACTCGTGGCCGAACCCACAGCCGCACTCGAACCCGCAGCCGCCGAAGTCGCCGCCCCGGCCCCCGCCGAACCCCCGGCGGCCTTCCGCATGGACCGCAACGCCCCACGCAACCGCTCGGCACCCGCGGCAGCCCCGCCACCGCTCTTCTTGCCGCCGGACTCGGCCGGCCCCGGCTGCGCGGGCAACGGCACGACCGTCGTCGCGTCCACCGGCGGCTCCGGCTCGGCCTTGGGCTCGGGCTCGGGCGCGTGGATCACCGCGTTGAGCATCGCCCGGGCACCGGCGTCGTCGAGACGCTGGGCGGGGTCCTTGTTCAGCAGGCCGTAGATGACGTCCTTCAACGGCCCGGCGTTCTTCGGCTCCTCCAGCGGCTCGGTCATCACCGCGGTGAGCGTGGCGATCGCGGAACCCTTGTCGTACGGCGGTGCGCCCTCGACCGCCGCGTACAGCAGACCGCCGAGCGACCACATGTCGGCCGCCGGACCCGGCTTGTGCCCGCGGGCCCGCTCCGGGGAGATGTACGAGGGCGCGCCGACGAGCATGCCGGTGGAGGTGATCGACGGGTCGCCCTCGACCTGCGCGATGCCGAAGTCGGTGAGCACGACCCGGCCGTCCTCGGCGATCAGCACGTTCGACGGCTTCACGTCGCGGTGCAGGATGCCCTCGCGGTGCGCGGACCGCAGGACGTCGAGTATCGCGAGCCCGACCTCCGCCGCGCGGCGCGGCTCCAGCAGGCCGTCCTCCCGGATGGCCTCGGCGAGCGACTTGCCCTCGACCAACTCCATGACGATCCAGGGCCGGTCGTCCTCGTCGACGACGTCGAAGACCGTCACCGCGCTGGTGTTGCGGATCCGCGCGATGGCCTTGGCCTCGCGCAGCGTCCGTGTGATCAGCCGCCGTTTCTCGTCCTCGTCGATGCTGGACGGGAACCGCAGCTCCTTGACGGCGACCGTCCGGCCCAGGGTTTCGTCCTCGGCACGCCACACCGTGCCCATGCCTCCGCGGCCGAGCACTTCTCCCAACCGGTACCGCCCGGCGAGAAGACGCTCGTTCTTGTCCCGACGAGTGTCCTGACGGGATGTCCCCGCCCGCTCCGCCTCCGACATGCGTCCCCTCATGCAACCCGCCCTGACAGAGCCTCCATTGTCCCCCACCGAACAAGTGCCCAACGCCCAGGGGGCCTCTCGTCGCGCACCCCCTGCACATCCCGTCGGATATCCGGCGCAGGTCACACAGCCAAGCCGGGCAGGATGACCGCCAAGAACGGAGGTTCGCGATGCCCATCCCTCGGACACTGCTGGCCATTCCGGTGTCCCTGGCACTCCTCTGCCTGTCCACAGCCGCTTCGCAGGCAGGCCCGACACCGGCCACGAACGCCCTGGTCCGGCTGCTGGTCACCCGGGGCGGAGCCCCTGCCGCGGCGCTACTGGCGCACGACGGGACGGACTTCCGCTACACACAGGCCGGAACCGGCATCGGCCGTGCCGACCACTTCCGCGCCTGCAGCGTCACGAAGACCTTCATCGCGACGGTGGTCCTCCAACTGGCCGCCGAACACCGGCTGTCCCTGTCCGACACGGTGGAGCAACACCTGCCCGGCCTGGTGCGCGGAGCGGGCAACGACGGGCGCGCGCTGACCCTGCGCTCCCTGCTCACCCACACCAGCGGCCTGTACGACTTCACCGCGACCACCGGGGGCACGATCCCCGTGTCACCTCTTTCCGTCGTCCGTATCGCGCTCACCCACCCTCCGGCCGATCGAGGCCGCTTCTCCTACTCGAACACCAACTACGTTCTGCTCGGCCTGGTCATCCGGCAGGTCACCGGCCGCTCGTACGCCACCGAGGCCGAGCGCCGCATCATCGCTCCGCTGGGTCTGACGGGCACCTCCTTCCCGGGCTCCCGCACCACTCTTCCCGCGCCGCACGGCCGCGCCTACGCGACCGACGGCTCCGACGTCACCGATCTCGACCCGCGGGTGGCCGGCGCCGCGGGCGAGTTGGTGACCACACTCACCGATCTGGACCGCTTCTACGCGGCCCTGCTCGGCGGCGGACTGCTGCCCTCGCACTGGCTGCGCGAGATGCTCGACACCCGTACCGCACACGGCTCGTACGGCATGGGGCTGTTTCCGGTGAGACTCCCGTGCGGCACCACGGTGTGGGGGCACAACGGCCGGATCTCGGGCAGCTACGTGCGCACCGCAGCCACCGTCGACGGCCGTCATGTCCTCACATTCCGGGTGAACACGAGCGAGATCGCAGACCCCGGCCTCGAACCGGCCCTGCTCGCCGCCGAGTTCTGCCCCCGCACCTCGTAGAACGGCCGGGTTCCGGACAAAGATCCCAGCTCGCGACACTCGTTCGAGTGAAGGCGACGGCACCCCGCGGAGTTGCAGTCGGCTAAAGCGGCGCGATGTCCGGCGCCCCCAACCGCGCCGCGTCCGCCGTCAGGTCGTCGGGCTGCCGCTGCGACTCGCGCTCGGCCTCCACCCGCTTCTCGTAGTGCTCGACCTCGCGCTCGATCTGGTCCTTGTCCCAGCCGAGCACCGGCGCCATCAGCTCGGCGGCCTCGCGGGCGCTGCGGGTGCCCCGGTCGAAGGTCTCGATGGAGATGCGGGTGCGGCGGGTCAGCACGTCGTCCAGGTGCCGTGCGCCCTCGTGCGAGGCGGCGTAGACGACCTCGGCGCGCAGATAGTCGTCGGCGGCCTGGAGGGGTTCGCCCAGCGTCGGGTCCTTGGCGATGAGGTCGAGGACCTCCTCCGCCATCGAACCGAAACGGTTCAGCAGGTGCTCCACGCGCACCACATGGATGCCGGTCTTCGAGGCGATCCGCGCCCGCGCGTTCCACAACGCCCGGTAGCCCTCCGCGCCGAGCAGCGGCACGTCCTCGGTGACGCACTCGGCGACCCGCATGTCGAGCCCGTGCACCGCCTCGTCCACGGCGTCCTTGGCCATCACCCGGTACGTCGTGTACTTGCCGCCCGCCACGACCACGAGCCCCGGCACCGGATGCGCGACGGTGTGCTCGCGCGACAGCTTGCTGGTGGCGTCGGACTCGCCGGCCAGCAGCGGGCGCAGCCCCGCGTACACACCCTGCACGTCGTCTCTGGTCAACGGCACCGCGAGCACCGAGTTCACATGCTCAAGGAGATAGTCGATGTCGGCGCTGGACGCGGCGGGGTGCGCCTTGTCGAGGTCCCAGTCGGTGTCGGTGGTGCCGACGATCCAGTGCCGGCCCCACGGGATGACGAACAGCACGGACTTCTCGGTACGCAGGATCAGCCCGCTGGTGGAGTTGATGCGGTCCTTGGGCACGACCAGGTGAATGCCCTTGGAGGCCCGGACGTGGAACTGTCCGCGCTCCCCGACCATCGCCTGGGTGTCGTCGGTCCACACGCCCGTGGCGTTCACGATCTGCTTGGCGCGGATCTCGTACTCGCCGCCCGCCTCGACGTCCTCCACCCGAGCGCCGACCACCCGCTCGCCCTCGCGCAGGAAGCCGGTCACGCGCGCGCGGTTGGCGACTTTCGCGCCGTACGACGAGGCCGTGCGCACCAGGGTGGCCACATAGCGGGCGTCGTCCATCTGTGCGTCGTAGTACTGCAGCGCGCCGACCAGGGCGTCCTTCTTCAAGGCGGGTGCCACGCGCAGGGCGTGACGGCGGCTCAGGTGACGGTGCGTGGGCAGGCCTCGGCCATGCGCGCGGGCCATGGACATCGCGTCGTAGAGCGCGACGCCCGAGCCGGCGTACAGACGCTCCCAGCCCTTGTGCTGGAGCGGGTACAGGAACGGCACCGGCTTCACCAGGTGCGGGGCGAGCCGCTCCAGGAGCAGTCCGCGTTCCTTGAGAGCCTCGCGGACGAGGGCGAAGTCGAGCATCTCCAGGTAGCGCAGGCCGCCGTGGATGAGCTTGCTCGACCTGCTCGATGTGCCGGACGCCCAGTCGCGCGCCTCGACCAGTCCCGTGGACAGGCCGCGTGTCACGGCGTCCAGGGCGGTGCCCGCGCCGACCACGCCTCCGCCCACCACGAGCACGTCCAGTTCGCGCTCGGCCATTCCCGCCAGTGCCTCGGCCCGCTGCGCCGGACCCAGTGTCGCTGTCCTCACCGCTGCCTCCCGCTATCGGTAGCGCCGGCCGCACCCGTTCGGCGAAGCCCGGTTCGTATCCCTCCTGCCCAAATTCTGACCGGGTTGCCCGACTTCAGCCACCACTCGCCCCCAGCCTGTGGACAACAATCACAGGACTGCCGAAAAACACAGCCGTCCAATACCGCATAACGGTCATATTTACTCCTAGTCTGACATTGCGCTCGCTCGTTCTGTCCACAGGGCTTGCGCACCTGTCCCGCTTCGGTTACTGGGAAGGACGGCCCACGCCATGCCCGCAGATCTCGCCGTCATCGGACTCGGTCCTCTCGGCCTGCCCCTGGCCCAGGCCGCTGTCGCCGCCGGCATCGCCACGGTCGGCTTCAAGACCGGCCCGGAGGCCGGCTCCCTCAGCCCCGCCGAACTGCGCCGGATGCTCTCGGGGGGCTTCCGGCCGGCCAGCAACCCCGCCGAGCTCGGCCGCGTACGCACCGCGGTGATCTGCGCGCCGACACCCCCGGACGCGGACGGCGGCCTCGACCTCAGCCAGGTGGAGACGGCCGCCCGCGCCCTCGCCGCACACCTGCGCCCGCACACCACGGTGATCCTGGAGTCACCGGTGCACCCCGGCACCACCGAGGACTTCCTGCGCCCCCTCCTCGAAGAGGGTTCCGGCCTCCGCGCGGGCCGCGACTTCCACCTCGCCTACTCCCCCAGCCGCGTCGACCCCGGCAACCGCGACTTCACCCCGGCCAACACCCCGAAGGTGATCGGCGGCCTGACCCCGGCCTGCACGGAGTCCGCCGCCGCCTTCTACGGCCGGCTCACCGACAAGGTGGTACGCGCGCGTGGCCTGCGCGAAGCGGAGACCGTGCAGCTGCTGGAGACCAATTTCCGGCACGTCAACATCGCCCTCGTCAACGAAATGGCCGTCCTGTGCCACGACTTGGGCGTCGACCTCTGGGATGTCATCCGCTGCGCGGAGACCAAGCCGTTCGGCTTCCAGGCCTTCCGCCCCGGCCCCGGCGTCGGCGGCCACGCCGTCCCCCAGGACCTGACGGCGCACGGGGGCCGCCCGCTCCGCATGGTCGAACTCGCCCAGCAGGTCAACAACCAGATGCCGCGTTACGTCATCCAGCGCGCCGCCACGCTCCTCAACGAGCACGGCAAGTCCGCGCGCGGGGCCCGTGTCCTCCTCCTCGGCGTCACCTACAAGGCCGACCTCGCCGA
>Ga0307511_10003044_pt1 | contig 17317 bp, 7 predicted proteins | sample 13_EM_MG_FD_200266 | JGI IMG/M metagenome (GOLD analysis project Ga0307511, IMG submission 200266) | Populus trichocarpa ectomycorrhiza microbial communities from riparian zone in the Pacific Northwest, United States - 13_EM | ecosystem: Host-associated > Plants > Roots > Unclassified | place... | reverse complement strand
ATTTCAATTAATAAAATAATTTGAGAATCTCTTAATCATAAAATAAAAATATTCAAATTAAAAGGGTTATGAATTTTTTTTATAAAAAATAATAATATATTTTTCCGAAATATATATATATATATATAAATTGAGAAAAAATAATCATTCATGATTTGTCGTAAAGTTAAGGATTCATTCAAAATGATATAAAATAAACCAATATAAAGTCTTTAAATTTTTTTTTTAAAGTATTGAACTGATTTTTTTAAAGTTAAGAGAAAATGACACAAAATAAACCATATATTAAAGAAAATATTATGATATTTTATAAGAAAAAAAGAAGACGCTATAAAGGATCTATCATCCAAATATTTCATTCATTCACTCGGTGACAGGTATGCCTAGTGATAGAAGCAAGTGTACAGCTTTGCATGTAAAGACATTAATTTAGATTATTTTTGGTTGTCTGTTACGTATTTATTAATGGGGTCTGTCTGGTCTCTAAATAGTGACAGATTGTGTTGGCCCATTTGGCTTTGGATTTCCCAATGCGAAGGTGACATTTCCTTCACGCAATGTTTTTTTTTTTTTTTTTGTTTTTTCCCGACCGTTAAAGGTTTGAAAAAAAGGTGGTGGCAATTATGTATGGTGGGATTTAGGTAATTTTATTGGGTTATTGAACATTTATTGGTGTGTGGGTTGAAGGTCAAAGGAGAAAAAAAGAAAAGAAAAGGAAAGGTTGATTGGGCTTTTGACATTAAAATCAACTTTCTTGGATTCATGTATGGCTGCTTGGCCAGTGCTTAAGTGATTATGGAGGCAATAAGAGTTTGTGATGAAAATCCAAGGAATCCAATGCAAATTGAAAGGAGATTTGGTTGTTGAGTGGTTGATTGCTAGTTTAATTTCCACTTGGTGTGATACTATGAGTTCTAACATGGAGAGGCCAAGCTAGGAATATCAGAAATTATTATTATTATTATTATTATTATTATGCTATATATTATTCATATTTATTAAACCAGGTGAAAAATCAAATAAGGATAATTCAGGACTTAACAGATTTAGTTAGTATTGAGTTTTTTTAAAAAAATTAGAGTTGATTTGTTTGATTTGATTGATTTGGTATGTATCTTGTGAATAGCATTGCACATCATCCCTAGGTATTTAGAAATACTAGGCTACAAACCTTATTTGACAAATTAAAAAAAAAAAAAACTAAATTATATCACTTTCTATGTAGCTCTAAAAAATTATGGATTATCACAATATAAATATGATTTTACCATTTTTAAAAAACAAATTAAGCCTGTAATTGAAGTTATAAATGTTTTTTTTATAAGATATATTCATCATTAAAAAATTAATTAGGGACAAAATGATTTGGACATATTTTTTTGTTATAGTGTAATAATTATTTTGCCATTAAAAGCAAAAATTACTAATATTTAGGTGAGGAGCTCTTTTATCTTTTCTTTTAAAAAATAGTAGAGTTACAATTATGTTCTTGAAGAAAAAAAATACATGCATAGAGTGGCTTTTCTGTCTTTTTTTTTAAATAGTAAAACGACATAATTAACCTTACAATTTGAAAAAACAAAGATTACGTGCGAGGGTGTTTTGGTCTTTTTTGATCGATTATGTTATTATTTTTAGGTTTTGTCAGGGATGACTTGATAATTTTAAGATTTTAAGAATGTGTTTGGGAACGCGGTGCAAACCGCGTTCCCAAAAAAATTATTTATTTTTGCTAAAATTTAATATGGTTTGTACGTTTTGGATCGTTTTGATGTGCTGATATCAAAAATGATTTTTAAAAAATGAAAAAACATCATTGACATGTATTTCTGTACAAAAAATTATTTGAAAAGCAACCACTACCACACTGTCAAACACATTCTAAATATTATTAAAAAAACATTGTGCATGCTTCAACACGTCATTTAAGTGGCGTGTGAAGGACCATGAGATGATCAAAGTCCTGCTTTCACCGCAATGTTAGAAGCAATATATCATTCTTTTTCTCGAGGTACGGTGTGTGCGCAAGGAGAAGATTCAATTGGGCTGCGATATATTTTTTTTCTCTTTTCTTTCTCATTTCCTAGAAAAAATGCACCTGAATTTTCAAAAAAACAATTGTGTTCTTCTATTTGTAATCTTTATCTATTTTAGTTAATAGATTAAGATCGCTTCAATATTTTTTTTTAGTGTAAAAGAAAGTTTAGCCTAACTCCCGACATTACGCGGCCATCTATGTAGTCCCACCACTGCATCGACAATGAATTGCAAAGAAATACAAGTCCATGAAAGCCTATCTGTCTTGTCCACTTACTATACACTACTCATGGGCTTAGAGAAAAGTTAAGAAAAATATATTTTTTATATAAAAAAAATCACAAAACAATGAAAGTAAATAGGAAAAGATTTATGGTTTTAAGCACACCGTTAAATTAAGCAATAAATATTTGTGGTTCTTTTTTTTTTTTCCTGCCTTTGAAGAGATTTTTTTTTACTAAAAATTAATTTTTTATTAATGTTTTGGATAGTTTTGATACGCTGATCTCAAAAATAATTTTTAAAAAATATAAAAAAATTATTTTAATATATTTCAGCATAAAAAATACTTTAAAAAACAATGACAAAATTAAAAGGGAAAAGAAATCCATCTTATAAATACAAAAAAAAATCCTTCTCGTATAAGGCGATGTCTTTGGTGTTATCGCATCAAGCCAGATTTACTTGTCTTTTCTTTTCTTGTTTTCAGCTAAAAAGTCAAAAGTTTCAGGAAGGAAGGTCCAACTGACCACGGTGGTCACCGTCAGCCCAGGGAGATGCATTTTTCGTTTTGGGAGGAGGGTTCTTGCCTAGAGAGATCTTGGTGTTATTACCATGATAAGAAGGAAGGCATTAGGCACAGGATTTTGTGTACATGGAAACAACTGCATGCTTTTGTTTTATATTAGGAGTACCATGGTCCACCTAATTAATTCATTGGTTTTATAGTATCATAATTACATTTAATCTCTATATTCTTAATCTTTTCACATCTTAATTATTTTCTTTTCTTTTCTTTTTTAAAGGAGAAAAGATGGAAAAAATATATATCAGATTATATGAAATAATTGATGAGAAAATAACATATTTTTTAAAATAATATATAATTAAATTAAACATAAACAACACTGATAAAAAAACTAATTAATTAGTTTTTAAAACTAAATATTTAAATTAAAAAAATTAATTTATAATTTGCTCGCTCGTATGCTTAAGAAATCATATGTATAAGCTTGAACTAACTTTGCCAAATCTAATCTAATTTCAAGATTTATCTGAACAAAATTATACGGAAAACACTTTAAGGAGATATAAAACAAATATTAACTTGATAAAAAAAATATTATTTTTATCTTTTTAAATTTTTATATACTTATCACTCGATCAAATAAAATTAAATATTAACTTAAGCATCGTAATATCTCTAAGCAACCACGAGTCAAATGCGGCTTCTCTAGCAACAAGTTCTTCTCTATATAAGCAGCTAGCATCGTGGAGCGTCATTGTCATACGTACACAGACTGATCACACATATCACAAGATTACATTGGATATTCTGTAACTTGAGAAATGGAGGTGCAGGAGGCATCATTAGCTGATTTCTTGATCAAGTTGGCCATGTTTGTGCTTGTACAAGTTTTGGTGTATCTAATACTTTCAAAGTCATCTAATGTCTTCTCCGAGAACAAGACAAGATCATTCAGCTTCAAACCTGCTCGTTCTCTTAGCATTCGCAGTTTCTTGGATGCTCTTTCTGACATCCCACTAGGCAGCGGTGACCCATCACCATTATGAAGCGGTTCAAAATCATCCACCCCCCCCAAGATTCTATCTTTGATGATTATGGATCTTAACTTAGTGCTTAGCTAAAAGTAGCACTGTAATTTATTTATGTTTGTACTAGAAAATTTCTCTGTTATTAGCTATGCTATGATGATGAATTTCTTTTTTTGATTGAATTAACATATTGCTGTATACAATAACAGAGATTAACCAGCCTGCCAGTGGCTTGTAAATAAATGAATAATTTCAGAAATTTACAGGACTTGTGAACTAATGATTTTTGCTGTGGCCCTTTTTGTTGTCAACTAATCTACCTGCAGCTGCATAAGCAGTTTATAGGGACTGGACCACCCTCTTTGACCACCCATGGATGCTCAGCTACATCATCCAAGGTAATTCTTTGCATTGGATCTGCATACAAAAAGATAGCAAGGAGAGAAAATTAAAATTGGAAAGTTTTTACACTTAAAGACTTGTAGAAATTCCTGCAAATTCATTCAAAATAAACAGCAGGAAAGATTATGCTGCTTAAGATTGTTAAGAGGCTAAGAAGTCTGCATAAGAATTTAGGTAGTTAGAACATAAGAACTAGGAATGATTGTCCTTATGAGCTTGCCTGTGTTACCTTTGCAGAGAAGGCCTTGCAGAAGATCTTTGAGCTCGGAATCTAATTCTTCTGGAAGTGGTAAAGGACTATTAACAATCTGTCATAAGGTAGCCAATATTTCAGTAGGCATAAATGAAAAAGAAACACACGAGAAAAAAAAAAAGTGAGGAGATTACCTTGTCACAAGTTTCAGGTACACTATCAGCAAGAAAAGGGCAGAAACCGAGCACCATAGAGTATAAGGTAACCCCCACAGCCCATATATCAGCAGCTTTTCCATGGTAAACTGTATCTGGTATAATCCAAGAATCCTTGTTTCTCAGCAATGTGATTGATTTGCTTCTTTATAATTCTACAGTATTGAATTACCGTCTTTTCGTTGAAAATAAAAAACTTATTCTGTTTCACTTCACACCCATTTTTATGGTTATACATCCCAAATTCTCTACATCATCTAGCTCCTGAATTCCAAAACCCTACACTACTGAAACTCTGGAAGTATGTGAACATGTTGTTTTCGATCTGATATTCGTATGCATTTAAGACGTAAAGATAGGCGACGATCATAACTTGTAACTAATTATGCAGCACATGAGCCCTTGGGGCTAGTGGAAATAATGAACATACCTGAACAACACTCTGGTGCAGTGAAAGCTAGAGTTCCAGGACATCTCAATAGCTCATCATTGTCATCCTGCAGATTATAATTCCTAAATAAGAATAGTTTGTTGTAGGTCTGCACAAAAAGCTTAAAAAATGAATAGCAGTCCACGAGGAATGTGGTAGCTGTAGCTCTTTATTGGTAGGTCTGCAGATTAGTGTTGTTGTTGTCTAATACATCAGATATAGTTTCACCAAAGGAATTTTCTAGATTAATACTTAGTGGTAGTGGGGTTCTTGAACTGTAAGAAAAATGATTTTAAGACAGACAACAAAAAGAAGAAGAAGAAGAAGAAGGAAGAATCATGAAAATATTAGCAGATGAATCATCATGAATAGCATTACCTCAAAGGCATGGCCAAAGCTGAAATCAACTATTTTCACCCTTCCACTAGCAGTGACCAAAAGGTTTTCTGGCTTAATATCACCATGCACAATATTCTGTTACCAATAAAGGAGAAAGATTCAGCTTTTTGCTAGAAAGGGACATGTCTTCAAGAGGGAGGGAGCATCACTGAAAGATGTGTTCTATAATAAGTAACTTACATGATGATGCAAATAAATGAGACCAGCAATTACATCCTTGAAATATCTTCTTGCAGTTGTTTCATCAATCCGTCCTTTCGTCTCCAAAATGTTGCTCACAGTACTGCTTTCCACATATTCAAGAACTGGATAATAGCAACCACATGACAAAAGAGAGATAGAAGTGCATCATTACAAAACTCCTTGTGACATTCTTGACACAAATGCTTCAAAACATAGGGAAGAGGCTATCAGTACCCATATACAGATAATCTGATTTTTGGTCATCAATCACCTCAACTAGGTTGATTATGTTTGGATGTTCCAAAGTTTTCAATATGGATACCTGAAAAAAAAATCAAATCATCAACTTTCCTACTACAAACTGGCCAAGGCGCGATCCAGAATATGGATTGAATGGTGATAAAAAGATCCAGTTTCAGAAGCCTACTAAATTATGAACTCAAATTCAGAATGCATCGACTGGCCAGCAATTATATGGGGATTGGACCAGCTGAATAAGATTGCATATGGGGACCAGCTGCTCTTGTATGAAACCGAGTGAGCAGCTCTGGCCACAATCAGAACTTGTCAAAAACTTGCAGTGCCACGAATGAAAATGCTCATCAAATAAGCTACTTGCATCTAGAGGAAATCTTTATGTAACAAATCCAGAATGTGTTCTTGAGAAGATAGAGGAACAACTGAATGCAGGTTGTGTAAGTACCAATGCATGGACAAGAGGCAGACCGAAAAAGGACTGCATTGAGCCAGCAGAATTGAAAAAAACAGAAGACATGAAAAAATGGACTTGAACCCAGAAATCTGAATGGTGGAAATACTTTTACGCAGCTGATTATCCGAGCCAGTTGCCAAAAAAACAAAGCCACTGAGAGAAGCAAGAATTATGATTGCTACATGGTAGAGGCACAGGCAGGCCTTAAGTTTGATGCCATTGTTGCAAACTTCAGATCACTATTGACCATAATTCTATAAGCATCACAGAATGGTCCTTGTTCAGGCAGTGTTTTGGGAAAGAACAAGTATAGTGCAACAGGGTCATTTGGTCTGTTTGATGTGAACTTTGAAGAGATGGTCTGAATAAAACATAACTGAATTATTACAACTCAGAACCTTTGGCTACTCCAAGATAGTAACTGCTAAGATGTGGAATCACAGTAGATGAAAGCCTAAACAATATAATAAAAAAACTGAAAGGATATTGCTTGAAACAAGAAATAAAACAACATAACAGCATGATCAAAATAGAAAGTAGGCCTTGAGTTTGAGAACAGATGAAAACAAAGAAAAACATCAATGAAACACAGGTTCTTACTTCTCTGAGAACATCAGCCATGGCTGTTTCTGATCCTGTGATGCGAAATTTGCGCAAACGAGACTTGCAAATAACCTACAAGAACAGTGGAATCCTGGTGATGGATGTTCAGTTAAATAAAGAGAAAGAGATCATTCATCATGGTTGAAGATATTAAGAGAATCAATGTCAATGTTTTGGTTGGGATCAAACCATAGAAGATAGGTATGTTAATGTTTGATAACTCAAAGCAACGAATTGAAGCACCATAGTGCAGGATCAATGGAATGGAACCAGGCTGTATCAATGAGCAAGTCCAATAGCCATTTCACCCCCACCCCTAATACCATCTTGATTTACAGAAAATCCATCAAGATATTGCCATATATCTATCAATTTCATGTATTCAGCAAGGGAATTGCTTTCAATATTGCAAATCTTGTTATATATCGCAAAACTTCCTGGTTAGTTAGTTGTTCATAGGACAGAAGTCCTGTACTAGCAGAAAGTGAATCCATAGCAATGAACAGGAGAGGATGAGTACTTCACCGATACTGTTTTGAGGTTAGTGTCTTTTTCAACCATACTTATGCTTGAAAAAAAATTATAATTCTGGATAATTCTAACAAGTAATCCTTAACCATAACGAGGTGTATTTACCTTAATAGCATAAGGAGTTCCACTGTTACTGTTTCGATAGAGTACCTGCACCAACTCTGTTATTACCTCAAGTTAAATAGAAAGCAAGCAGTAGAAAGTAAGGAATCTGTATGTTGTATATATGCTTACCACTTTACCATAGCTTCCTTGGTTGATCCTCCTCTCTTTTACATACTCGTTGATCATCTTTCTTCCATTTGAGTACTATCCTCACCATACAAGTTTCAGTAAACCATGTTTGATAATTTCCGAACAGAAGAGCAAACGAAATTGGTCAGTAATCGTGCCGAATCGATGCTTTCTACACAAACACTAAAGGCAATAACTTGTACTTGATTCATTTGTGTAAGTTCTTACCTTAGAATGCCTTACAAATGTGGTAACTGTAACAGGGATCTTCTTACAAGCCTGAGCCTTCCTTGGTGAGTATGGTATTGATTGTTCTTCATTCTTATCAACAGGAAAATTCCCACTGGATAAGTCTTGGTAGAGAATGTTCTCTGCATCATCTTGTCGACAGTCAATGTTGCTCGCACACTCTTGAGAGAACAGATTGGATGTGCAGGTCATGGGTAAAACAGGCCTCTTCGGATTCCGATGATTTGTCATCGAGTCGCAGCAGCCTGAATCTTCCTTAAACTTGGAGTATAGCAAGGTAGATATCGTATTCCTGAAAAATCCCTTTACAAACTCCTGCTAGCTTCAAAGATTCATTTTCTTGGCATACATGATTAAAACCTTAACCACAAGGAACTGTCCTCCTGTAGCAAAGTTACACCAATCAAGCAAGAGGTGCAGCTAACCCCACCCTCTGGCTTGACTGGTAGCTGAGCAAAACCTATCAATGTAGACATGTCTCATATCACATCTACATTAACTGAACCGAACTTCATTTTATATTGCTCTATATATTTTTCAATTTTTTTTTTAACTACAATCTTTTAAATTTAAAAAATTTCAAAGGTTGCACTGCTCTCGTAGCATAATTTGATTATGTTATTGCAAGTGTTGCGCTACTAAAAATTGCGTAACTAATAAAATTTCCAACAAAAATATGTTATTTTTTCAATTTTTTTTTGCTTCTAATTTTTTTTCAACATGTTTTGTTTTATTTTTTTTAAAAATCTCCAAATCTTAGTTTGACCTTTTCTTTATCAAACTGGCCCAAGAAGTCGTGTGATCTGTCCCTTGCTTCAAGAAATTGAAGTCCTTGTCACTCCTAACTTGATAATCTAGATTATTGCACATGTGAACGAGAAATCTAGCACTTACAATACGGGAATGCTAGACATAGTCTAAGCTCCATTAATAAAAATTATATCTTTAAAACTTGATTGATTAGTTAAGCTTTTGGGAAGTACGATTTATTAACATAATATCTAATAATATCTAAGTTTTGTTAATACCACAAGTTTGAATATTATTTTTCTATTTTTATTTGATATAATTAAATACAAGATAATAATAAACATGTTCAAATTTTAAGTTAAAAAAAATTTCATTTGAGAGAATTTGTTATCAAATAATACAAATCATATATTAGAGGATTTCATATAATAACTTTAAGTTTTGGTTCGAGATAATGCTTTGATAATTAAAACAAATTAAATTTCTGTATAAATATATACATAATCTAGTATGCATAAAGATGATTATCTTGAGACCATAATGTAAAAGCCTATGTAATAATTTTATGAATTTAATAATTTCTTTTAATGATATAGATTCAGTCTTAAAGTGTATTTAGCGTCGTGGTAGATTTTATGATTTTTGTTTAAAAAATAAATTTAAAAAAATTATAAATTGTAGGGAGAGTTTTTTCAAGAGATTTAAAAAAATAGATTTAGAAATAATTAAATTTTTTTTACTTGAATCAAAGGCTTGAACAAAATTGAGTCAAAATCTTAATTTAATCAAAATTTAAAGCTTTTAACTCATGAATTCGAACTTGCACTACATCTATTCTTTTTTTTTTAAAAGAAAATTTGATTTGAATAATTTTTAATAAACATATTTCTAACTTGAAGTCATTTTAACATATTTTTGTCAAGTTATTTATGAGAACATATTTTAAATTGTGACTCAAAAGTAATTTTTTTTTTATAAGTACACCAATCAGACTCTAAATGCATCAAATTTTCCCTTATTTTTTCTTTATTAATGGTCAAATATTTGATTATGCTCGTTCAAACTGCTGTACAATGTTTTCTATATATGTTGTAAGTTGATGACGTGAGAAATATGATTTTTATATAGATATGTAAATATTCTTATTTTTTATGTACAAAAACTTTTTAAATACAATAATATTTGAATAATGTTTACCTATGAACTTAACTGAAAATCAATGTCGTTTCTTAGAAATAATTAGTAACGTTTCAAGGCAGGGTTGCAAATGGGGATGTAGCTCAGATGGTAGAGCGCTCGCTTAGCATGCGAGAGGTACGGGGATCGATACCCCGCATCTCCATTCTTTTATTTTTTCCCCTTAGATTTCCTTTTCATTGAAAACCGCTAAATTCACACTGCTCTAAACTCACAGCACTTTCCCTCACTGCTCCAATCAAGAGCCAATGATGTGGGACCCACATAGCGCCTCATTCAACGCACTTATCCCGCTCACAACCTTAAACCAAGCTGTGATTTTATCATCTCTCTCTCTCTCTAGACAATCCAATCCACTTCTTCAGGCACAGCCTGAGCCAGATAAGAGGAATACAATACACGTAAATCAAGGATTATTTTATTTATTCAAGTAATCTCGTAGACCCTAAAATCAAGAAACATTCACAATTCAGTACCTCTACTCTTAATGTTTTTCATTGACCCTTAATTTGCAGAAAAATTATATTTGATAACACGTTATAAATATTGATGATGCAAGAGCCTCTTTGAAAAATTGTTTTTTCTTATGTTTTTTTTACTTTTGATTGTTAGTTGAATTCTATATTAACTCCATAATTATTTACAGGGTTTAGGCCTCAAATTATTATAAGTAAAACTATCTAGTTTAGTTTTCAATGAACTTATTTTATTTAATGAAAACTAAAAAGAAGAAATAAATTATTATAAATAATTACAGAGTTGATATAGAATCCAACTACAAGATTATTTATACTTTCTTTCTTAGTTGCTTAACTTTTTCAGCGTCAAATTTGAATTTGTTTCACGAATTTTAAGATCACAATTTGATGAAACCAAAAACATATAATCCAAAGTGAAACTATGAAAAAATTTAAGGGACTAGAATATATTCTTTCATTAGTGAAATGATTTTTCTCCAACTGGTTCTTTAAATAACACAATCATAAATATATTAGTGTAAGCTATAGACTGCAGGTGCACAGATTTGAAATTTCTGGCATCAAATTCACAAAACTGAAACAAGAAACAATGAGTGCATCAAAAACAGTGAGGAAGGTGGAGGTGTTGTCACCAGTACCTGCAGACATAGAAATTGCTAACTCAGTTGAACCTTTTCACATATCAGAGATTGCTAAAGACCTGAATCTTAGTCCTAAACATTATGATCTTTATGGAAAATACAAGGCCAAGGTGATTTCTTTTTCCTTTCTTGTGATGGGATTTATATTATTTTTTCATACCCCAATTCATTTTATTATCCAGTGATTGTTTTCTTGCTGTCTTGTGGTAGTTCTGTGTTGATTATTTTGATGGTTTTAGATTTTTTCTTTGAAAGATTCAATATTTTTTTTGAAGGTTATTAGATTTTCGTGTTTTTATAGAAGAAGCCAAGGAAATTGATTTGTTGGGTTGTTTTATAGGTACTGTTGTCTGTGCTTGATGAGCTTGAAGGATCGGGAGATGGTTACTATGTGGTGGTTGGAGGGATTACTCCTACACCACTTGGAGAAGGAAAGTCTACTACTACTGTTGGCCTCTGTCAAGCTTTGGGTGCATTTCTTGATAAAAAGGTAGCATTTTGTTTTGTTCCATTTCTTGTTTTTTACTGTTATCATTCCATTCTTTCTTAGTGTCCATGTTCTGTGCGGTCAATGTTGTTGAGTTTTATCTGGGCGATAAAATTTTTGAACTTGTATTCCATTATTTTCAAGCTACTAGTATGGATTTAAAATCTTGTTAAATGTAGTCAAGAATTCATACTGAGTTTTGTACTGGCTGATTACAAGGAAAGTGCCGTGTAGTATCTGTGGAACTGAAATAAGAGAGGAGATAAAAATTCAGCTCCAAAAGTTATGGTTCCATCAGGCGATGTTCCAGAAGGATGACTGTGGATATAGTTCTACCATTTTTCACTTTTTTGCAAGAATGGAGTGTACTCCCATGATTCATTTTTTCACAGTGGTAGTTGCAAGGGTATGATGTTGCTGAGTCATTGTGCATTTGGCCACATCCAATCTAGTTATTAAATATTGTGCTTATGCACACTCTCTAATCATGTTTAAATTTATACGGTACTCCTGTTTAAGTTGAAAATGGATGGCCAGGCCACAATGTGTTGGACCATATTGGATATGAAATGATTACTGGATTGTCTTAAACCTTTGTATGATTGAAATCACTGAAGTCTGAATGGGAAACAGGCTAACAATCGATGAAGGATTCCTTTGTGTAGATTTGCCAAGCTTGACCAGTTGTTGATGCAATACAGCTTTCATTTCAGTATATCAAAGGCTGCTTCTTTTGGTTGCTTTATACTGAGGCTATGCTGTTTTCATTGTCATGCCATGGCTTTCTAGAGGCAGAAGTTATATCAGCATCTGAAGGTTGGCACCATTTCATTGGCGAGGGCCTTCATGAGCTGAGCCTGAGAGTGTCACAAACTAATCTAGTCTGAGATGTGCATGAACTGCAATATGTTTCAGAAAGATTATCAGAAAGCCACACTTTTTTGTTGAAATACTCAACATATTCTGGCTTGAATTGCTTGCAAGGATGAATTGAACCATAGATTACAACGTTTTTTAATGTCAAATTGAAAACTTCCTGCATTCTGTTATTCAAAGTTCCAATTAGTTACATACAATCACCTTCTCATGTATCAATTTACTGGTAATTGGTATATGTTCACCTATGTTAAACAGCTGAACTTATATAAAGCTATGTTAGAAATTTGGTATGTTTTCCTCGCACTCTTTGCAATGACAGGTGAAAAGAGCAGTAAAGTCGGCTCAAGCTTTCAAATTTCTCAAGAAGAGAAGTCCAAAATTTGCAATCTTGAAAGCTACCACATTTCCTCTATTGCTTTTTAGTCAACAACTCAGGAAACTGATCTCCAGTTAAATGTCTGCAGTGCCAAAGTCAAAATTTTAATTCTTGTTTCCTTTTGTGCATGAGGATGTTTAGGAAACTAGATATGAATTTTTCTTTGCAGTAGGCAGTGGTGTTTCGTCATTGTTTTCTTTTAATCTTTGGTTTAAATGATTGTACGGATACAAAATTCCAGATGTGCCTCTGTTGTTATGATAGGAATTCTTTCTGTTTCTGAGCCTAGGTTGTTACCTGCCTTCGTCAACCATCGCAAGGACCAACTTTTGGAATAAAAGGAGGTGCAGCAGGTGGTGGTTATAGTCAAGTAATTCCAATGGATGAATTCAATCTTCATCTAACAGGAGATATTCATGCAATAACAGCTGCAAATAATCTCCTAGCAGCTGCTATTGATACCCGGGTTTTCCATGAGTCTACCCAGTCAGACAAGGCTCTTTTAAACCGCTTATGCCCACCAAACAAAGAAGGAAAAAGAAGCTTTAGTGACATAATGTTTCGGCGTCTGAAGAAGCTTGGTATCTCCAAGACCAAGCCCGAGGAACTCTCACCACAAGAAGTAAATAAGTTTGCTAGGCTTGATATTGACCCAGCTTCCATAACATGGAGGAGAGTAATGGATGTCAATGATAGGTTCTTGAGAAAGATTACTGTTGGCCAAGGTCCTGAAGAAAAAGGGATGGTGAGAGAAACAGGATTTGATATTTCTGTAGCTAGTGAGATAATGGCAGTTTTGGCCCTCACAACATCTCTAGCTGATATGAGGGAGAGGCTTGGTAAAATGGTGATCGGAAATAGCAAGGCTGGTGACCCTGTAACAGCTGATGATCTTGGTGTTGGAGGTGCCTTGACTGTACTGATGAAGGATGCTATCAACCCTACTTTAATGCAGACTCTTGAAGGAACTCCCGTTCTTGTTCATGCTGGTCCCTTTGCGAACATTGCTCATGGAAATTCTTCCATTGTGGCTGACAAGATTGCACTGAAGCTGGCTGGACCAGGTGGGTTTGTGGTCACAGAAGCAGGTTTTGGTTCTGATATTGGAACTGAAAAGTTCATGAACATAAAGTGCCGATATAGCAGTTTAACTCCTCAGTGTGCTGTTATTGTTGCAACAATTAGGGCCCTGAAAATGCATGGTGGTGGGCCAGAAGTGGTTGCTGGGAAGCCTCTTGACCGTGCCTACACAACTGAGAACGTGTCTTTGGTTGAAGCTGGTTGTGTGAATTTAGCTAGGCATATTTCTAATACAAAGGCTTATGGTGTAAATGTTGTTGTCGCTGTTAACATGTTTGCAACTGATTCAGAAGCAGAACTTAATGCAGTCAGAAATGCAGCTTTGGCTGCTGGGGCATATGATGCTGTTGTCTGTACACACCATGCTCATGGTGGGAAAGGAGCAGTAAGTTACTTCTTCCTGTTTGTCCATTCCTATATTGAACCAGCATTGCTCTTCTTTCTGTGAAACCAAATAAGTGAAGGTAGAGCTGCATGGTGCTTGCTTTTTCCCTAGAAAGAACTACTCCATGCTTACCGAGTTTTGAGCTTTACAGAAGATATTTCCCTGTCAGCCATTATAAAGTTTTTCGTTATAACTTCAGCCTCAATATAAACACCAAAGTTACCCTGTTTCTTAAATCTTACTCAATCAATTCAGTGGTAGTGTCCCTCAGTTTCCCTCTATCGTAGCACTAATATATTATTCACACGTTATTTCACGTGCCATATACTTTTACCGTTGGTGTTTGGAGGCAGATTTTTATGCAAGTGAAATCTTGCATCCTCTGCCTTACTTCTTGGCTGCCTCATCTGCTTACATCCCCTTACAAGTTAAAAAATTCTAATCACGTCTTGGATCCAGATCGTGGAATACATGTCCCACTGGATAAAAAGTTCACTGCCTTGTATGAACTTATTGTCTCGTTTAGTTGCATTGAAGCTGGTAAATGGTCCTCTTTTGACAGTGGCACATATCTGACTCTTAACTTCTTGAGTATCTGTATTAGGCAAAATGAGTGATTGGTTAACTTACTGTATTGTGTTCCTCAGGTGGACCTTGGAATTGCAGTTCAAAAGGCATGTGAGAATGTGACACAGCCATTGAAGTTCTTATATCCTTTGGATATTAGTATTAAAGAGAAAATAGAGGCAATAGCAAGGTCCTACGGTGCCAGTGGTGTTGAATACTCAGAGCAGGTATAACATTCATATCTTGTTATCTTTTTATCTTTCATTTTTTCAATTTCCAAAATGATTCTTTTAAGTTTTATCTGAAGATCATTTCATGATGTGCACAGTTGTGCACTTGGTAGTTGCCTCTAGTCTCAAATTTTCACTCTCAAATTTTCGTTTTCTCTCTTCTCACCCAAAAATGGTTAGCTCATTTGCACCCAATTTGTCCAATTGTGAAAGGGTTAAAAGGAGTATGGTTTTAAGCTTTTCTTGTGTTGAAAAATCGTTGTGGGAGATTTTTGGTGCATTTTTCCTGGTGAAGCTCATTTTCCATGCGAGATAATTCAAAGCAATCCATTCTCTATCTCATTTTAGTCAACCGGGATTGTAAAATTTCTTTGCAAATTGCCAATGCTGCAATTTATGAAACTTGGACGGATGTTTAGAGACTTGACCATCTCTTTATGTCTAACCAGGCTGAGAAACAAATTGAGATGTACAGTAAGCAAGGGTTCTCCGGTCTGCCCATCTGTATGGCCAAAACCCAGTATTCATTTTCACACAACGCGGCTGAGAAAGGAGCCCCCACTGGATTTTCTTTACCAATAAGAGATGTGAGGGCAAGCATTGGTGCTGGTTTCATCTGTCCTTTGGTTGGGACTATGAGTACAATGCCAGGGCTTCCCACAAGGCCTTGCTTTTATGACATTGATCTCGACACTGCCACGGGCAAGGTCATTGGTCTCTCTTGATGCCAACTAAACCTTATGTTTCATGTGCTTCTGCATATGCTTCCGGGGCCTACCTTTACTTCTGTTTGATTTTTAATGTAACTTGGATGCACAAGAAACTGAATAAATTAAAAGTTCCTGGTTTCTTTCTGCTCTTAATCCAATAGTCTGATATCAATCATAGCTCGTAATACTTCAGGTTTCTAGTTAAATTCTTTCTGTATCTTTAGAGCTTTGGTCTGAGGAAGGATTTTAATCCAAAGTGAGTGATCAGCAGAAGAAAGGGAAGATTACAACCCATGCTTGTTGAGATGGTTACCTTCCACCCTTCGGGGCACCAAACATTGCATTTTGAGTTCACAAATTTCAGAAGAAAGAATTACATGCATGAGCTGTTAACGCAAGTTCTTAAACAGGACTGACATCTCTCTCCATCCCGCCACAAAAAATCTAGTTTTTGACAAGGGCAGACTCGTCAAGTATCTTCAGCAAAACACCATCTACTCACTAATTCTCCCGAGGCATCAATGCCTATTTTCACTTCCTTTTTAACAACAAGAGAAGGTTTTCCCTTCGCTTTTGTTTTCACGTTTGTCTTGCTATCATGCACGTTTTTCTTTTTCCCTAGCCTATCATTTCCTGGCCTTACTTTTTCACTTTTCTTCCTTCAGATCTCACTTCATCACCAGTTCTTCATCTCTTTCTCACTAACCAAACACCTTCTTTTCATGTTCCCAATGAATCTCTGTCCATTATTGGTAATAGTGATGCTAAAAATGGGGTTCTTTCTTTATCTCAAAGTCTCAAAATAACCCTTTATTAAGTGACGGTTCAAATGACAATGTACCACCAGGAAAGGTGGATGCAAGAAATGATTTTCATGGTAAGGAGCAATATGTTGTGAAGAGAGAAAAAGGGAATAAAAAAAGCGCTGTGGAGAAAGAGAGTGGCAAGCAATGCTCTGGCATTGGGTTACCAATGGTAGAAGGATGATTCATACCCTATATTTACACCAGGGTCTGATGAAATCCTTCAATTGTTTTCTTAATGGAAGGCCTGACAGTGAGTATCAAAATATAGATAGGCAACCAAGGCACTGCAATGCTCCTGGTATATTTTGAACTTGCTTTTACAATTTCCAGTTGAATATAATGGACTTCGGATAGCAATTGTGTTTAGAAATGTAAGGACGTTTTGCTTTCTTTGCCATCACATTATCAAACAGTTCTTGAAATATATGCTAACCTCGTTCTCTTCAGAGTGAACTTTCTGTTGTTGGCACTGATTATCTTCTCTGATAGATTCATCTTTGCCGAGTTTTGTAAATTTTTGGATTACATTGACCGTAATTGATTTAGACCACTTCGATTTGCAGGCTGAATGGTCAACTTATGTTGGAGATGTTAAGAGGGAAGAGATTAGTCTTTCTTGATGATTCTCTCAGTAGGAACATGTGGGAATCTTTGGTATGTGTTCTTCAAAATACAGTGGAAGATATTAAACTATTAAATTAAGATAGTTCAAACAATTAAGATAATAATAATAATAATAATAATAATAATAATAATAATAATATTT
>Ga0307511_10003043_pt1 | contig 17333 bp, 23 predicted proteins | sample 13_EM_MG_FD_200266 | JGI IMG/M metagenome (GOLD analysis project Ga0307511, IMG submission 200266) | Populus trichocarpa ectomycorrhiza microbial communities from riparian zone in the Pacific Northwest, United States - 13_EM | ecosystem: Host-associated > Plants > Roots > Unclassified | place... | reverse complement strand
GACTGCGCGCCAGACAGACAATATATTCTACAGGGTACACATTTACGCGACGTGCTGCTACACAGTTTTTCCCCACAGTCGGAGTCTCTCCACGAGCCGCTTCAAGCTGCTGACGACATCGCGTATGTTCCTCGCGAGACGCTGGAGCACCGAAGCCGGGAACAGCGCGACCACGGCGGTGCGTTCCAGGACGACATGCGGATCCATAGCTGGGCACAGCGGTATGCGCGTCCTGACCCGATTCAGATGGACGGCGATCCTGCGATGGAGGGTCTAAATCCGACACAAGTCCGTGCGATCGCGATGATGCTCGGTGAAAGAATCAGCCTGGTGCAAGGCGTAAGTTTGTCATTCATGACGACGCGCCACCTCAACTTATTCCCCCCGCCTTAGCCCCCCGGAACGGGCAAGACCAAAACTATCATCGAGGCGATCAAGCTCCTCAAGGTTTTTTTTTTTCTTTCTATTGTGCTTCTTTCCTAGGAACCTTGGTAACAAGGCCGTTTCCAGGTCGATTTCGAAGTGCACCATCCGATCCTCGTGTGTACGTACACGAATGTCGCCGTCGATAACCTGGTAGAAGGATTCGTGGTTGCTGGGGTGACGCCTCTGCGGGTTGGCTTTGGAACCAAAGTGAAAGCTAGCCTTGCGGAGTATTCGCTGGAATACCACCTAGACAAGCACCCGCTGAAACCCAAGGTGGACAGACTGGTCGAGGAGCAGAAGTCGCTGGAGAAGCGTCGAGCACAGCTGGAGAAGAAGGTTGCGGGCGTACAAAAGGATGGGAAAGCAGGCGCGCTGGACCGCCTGGAACGCATGCGGTCGGCATTGGTCGTGGTAGAGAAGCAGGCCATGTCTGTCAAGTCGAAATTGTATGCGATGCACCAGGGGATGTTGCGGGATATCGCCTCCGCGGCCGACGTGGTGAGTGCCATTGTTTCGTTTAGCGTTGATGGCTGGAATTGGAACAGATCTGCACGACTTGTATCACCTCGGCGAGTGTGGCGCTCAACGTGCTCGACTTCCCGGTCGTGTTTCTGGACGAGGCATCGATGTCGACGGAGCCTGCGTCGCTGATACCGTTGATGAGAGGGGTAAGTGGGTATGTTACCTGAATGATCTCGTTTGAACACCGTCCAGTCTCGTCATGTTGCGTTGATCGGAGACCACAAACAATTGCCGCCTGTGATCGCAAGCCGTGAAGCCCAGATGAAAGGTCTTGGGACAAGTTTGTTCGAGAGATTGACGGAGGAAGGCAGTGAGTGGTGTGCTTGTCACTGGCAGAGATGGCTCATGGCTATGTCAGTGGTTCCGTCTATCATGCTGGACATACAGTATCGGATGCATCCCCTCATTTCGCGGTTTCCAGCGCTGGAATTCTACAACACGGCGCTGCATGATGGGACGGTGGACGCGGCTGGGAATGTGACGCCTGACCTGTATCCGCCGATGTCGAGCCATTTGGAAGCAGACACGTTGAGTGGAGACCGACGGTCGGTTGTATTTTTGGACCACGGTGGATCTGAGACGGCCAAGGACCGTAGCAGGGTCAATTGGAACGAAGCCCATATCGTATGCAGTGTGGTGGAGGATCTTTTGGTACGTAACGAGGTATGCCATTCTTGATGAGGGCATTTTCGAAATGATGACACGGGAAAGTATCTTCGAGGGGACGATATCGGCATCATTGCGCCATACGCAGCGCAGATCTCGTTACTTACGCGGCTGCTGACTACGGATGGCAAGTATCGGAAGCGATTTCTAGCTACGTTGGGGGACCACCGGGCGATGCAGGTGGGTGACATTGAGGTGAAGACGGTGGATGGGTTTGAAGGGAGGGAAAAGGAAGTGATCATATTTTCCACGGTGCGGAACAACCCATGGGGGTATATTGGGTTCTTGGCTGATAGAAGACGGCTGAACGTGGGGCTGACACGGGCGAAACGGGGGTTATTTGTGGTTGGAAGCATCAGTACGCTGAGGAGTGGTCGAGGAGGGACTACCCACAGCTGCAGGGGTGCAGAGGCGTGGAGGAGATACGCGGAGTACTTGGTGGAACATCGGATGGTGCTATCGCTGACGGGGGAGCGATTGCACAGATTGTTGTACGGGAGCATGCCCAGCTCGAGACTTGCGAGTGAATACACTGCCGTATGACGAGGACATCTTTGCGGGTCCCGTGGATCACGTGCTGGCAGGGGTGCGGAGAGGGGTGCCCACCGCAAGATAATGGACGATACATGAACGCAACGACCAGGAACAACGACGTCGTGAACTGAAGTGGAATAAGCTTGTGGAGAGGGAAGTTGCATGATTACCCGCTCTAACTCCAAGTGCTCGGGTGCGAGGGAACAAGGATTGTCGATTGCCGGTGTAGACCCGCTGGACCCGAACAACGCTGAGGATCAGAGAGAGAATAATGAGAAGCTGATGGTTGGTTGCGATAGCAGGTCTTCCGAGGGGATGCCACGTGGATCGCAGTGTGCTTGGCAGAATTAACGGTGTGAATTCCCGCTGGCCATGGCCAACGGCACAGCTGGATACTCTATTAAGGCGTTGCCCTCTATCCCCGTCTGGACCCAGCGCTTCGATATTCTCGATCGTGCGACGGGCTGTCGACGATCCAACAGCTCGTGCAAATCTCCTCTCCCACTACTTAGGGCCACCCAGCACCGAGAACACCCATGGCCGTCTCATCCCTCCCCCGCTTGCCCACCATCTCTGTGTCGTTCCCCACCGACGGTCTGTCTCCATCCTTGTACGAGGCCTTTCTGTCCACTCGCTCGCGTCTCGTCCAGGTAGGCATTTCTCGACTGCGTTGGACCCATCTGACCAAGGCAAAGATACGGAAGGCGTCGCAGGTCTCGCTGCTGTCCCTGGTGTCGACGATGAACCAAGAGGTAAGGCATCCCACACGACCGAGCGCCGTGTGCTCATTTCTTTTGCAAGTATCGCTGCGGTGCACTGCCCGTCGCACCGCCTCTGTCGATGTGGACCGCCGTCGACGCGCGCGCGGACCCAGACTGCTGCTGGCTCATGTTCCGCACACACGATGACGTAAGCACGTTCCCTTTGCCACGTGATCGGCGCGACCAGTCCCCGCTGTCCGACACATGTCTCATATATGCCGCCCGTCAGAAATGACCCTGGCGTCGTGGCACACTTTTAACTCACCCGCGTTTGCAGGCATCGGCCTTTCTCTCCCTCGCCATGTCCTCCATCACCGCCCTACCTGCTCTCGAGGTCGACCTCGACCCCCTCGACAAGCTCTGGCGCGTCGACATTGCCCCAAAGCCAGTCGCGAGAAATACCATCGAGCACCACCCACTCCGCATGTCCCTGTCCACACCCGATCTCCACACGCGCGCCCTCCCCGCCCATGGGGCTCCGTACAGCATGCCAGTCACGCACACACAGGACTTTGTCTTGTCCAGCAACCCACCAAACCCGAGGACAACGTTTAGGCTGGGCGATTGGATGTCAGTGTCTCTCCCCCGGAGTGGGCTTTTCGCGACCACTCAGGGGCGTCTATTTCAAAATCCTGGATCGCTGACCCAGTTCGTTCTCCGTAGATGCAGTTCCCCCAGCTGTGCCGCACACAACTTTGGGTGAGTTTCAAGTGTCCCTTTTCCTTGTCTCTTTTTTTCTTCCAATCGCCGTGCTGTGGAACGGTGCAGATCATCTCCGTCATCGCCGTCATCGTCCATCGAATTTCAAATTCCAAACTCTTTCTTCTCCCCTGTCCATCCCTCGTCCATCCCTTCCGATATCATGGTTCTGACGGAGTCATTCCCTTGCATGATTCTCCACAGGCGCAATCTCGCTTGCAGAGGATGTGGATGCCCACGCTCGGAAAATCAAGTCTCTCGCCAACCACCTTCCGGATTGCCTGCTGCCCGTTTCCCTTCCTCTCCTCGTTTCGTCGGTTCTGCTACCGCAACCTCTTCTTATAGTCCACCATTGATACCGCATACCACGTCGCCATCGCATTACCCCACCCCTTCGCACAGTCCCCGCCAGATGTCTGCTTCCCAACCGGGCTTGATCAGTGTCAAGCCACCATCACCTTCTCACCCGCTATTGACCCCTTCAGGCCGTTCCTTTGCTGTCGGTGGAAAGGTCCAGAACGTCTCCAGCGACCCCCTTGCTCCCTGTGTCTTGTATTGGCCAGACAACGAACCCTTCCCCGAGCAAGGCCAGATTCGTCCCAATCACTTGACGGGTATTCCAGTACGTCGTCCTTGCTTTGTTCGACCCGCTCATTCACCAGTAACATTAGCAACCCCCCATTCTCAACACGGGCAACCGGGGTCCCATCGAGCACCAGCCGGGTGACTGGATCTGCTTCAAGTGCAATTATCTCAACTGGCGGCGGCGCAAGGTCTGTCAAACGTGCTTCCCATGTGAGTCAGGTCTTGCAGCCACGGGCGTATCCACTCATCCAGGCACAGATGCAGAAGGAAATGGCGACTCCATCTCTGCAGCGGTACAAGCAGAGCGCATCCATCTCTTGACCTCCCTGCTTGCCCAAAACCAGCTTTCCGTCGGTCAACAGCGTTTGGCTACCCCGCGAGACGTCTCAGTTCCATTGCCGTCCGTTCAAACACCGCCTGATAAGTCCCCGTCCATGCAGCCGCTTCGTCCCCGTTCAAGACTTGAGCTCGGTGTGCCATATCCCGATTCCCAGTTCATATACGAGACATCTGGCCCCCATTCTTCCTCTTCAACGTCGTCGTTTCCTCACATGAACGACCTTGCGGACGGTCTCCCGTCGCCATCCGATGCGCCCAACCTCCTCCCCTCGTTTTTGCAGGATATCGTGCAGTCACCGACCCTGTCGCCTACCTCCACTTCTTCTGCAGACCTCTCCATCGAAGAGTATGAGGATAGCTCGTCCCCTCAACGATCGTCTCTTGGCCGCGATCGCTTGGTGGTCAGCGACGACTCCCATTCGCCGCTCGGGAATATATGGAAACTGAACGAAGAGGAAACCAAGGGCGTAGCTGGCGTTGCATTACCAAATCACCAGGACCTCGTTGGAAGCAGGAAGAGCAGTCGCGAATTTTTGCGCCGGCAGGAGGTCATTTGATCCACGTCGGACGCCCAATATACGAGTTAAACGGTCCTGCGAACTGTAGTGTTGTTTTTCATTTCTCTCTCTCTCACTTGTTTCATGTCATAACTGGCCGGGTAAATTATATTTGTAGTTGGAACGTCGGCGCTTGCATCTGTAGTGTTTACATTTGTTAGTAGAATTAGGATCCAAGGATTACCATATCAGTCGTCACACCGTCCTCCTGAACGTGTATGTATTATCATGAAATCCGAGATCGTCATTCAGCTTCGCCCACAACCACCGTCAGCTGCTGTCCAGTTCCTCTCCCAACTCCCTGGGTCGTCCTCGGAGGGATCGGACCTCCTTCGTTCCATTCGCACAGCGCTCAGAGGCTCGACGACCGATGGGATCACCTCCTCGTACGCGCCCGAGTCTGATTCGTGGGCAGAGCAAGAGCTCTCGTGGACCGACCGCTGTGCCGTCCTGAGCCACGGCGGCGTGATACGGCGCAAATGGGACTTTACAGAAGAGCAGCAGACCATCCAGTACGCATGTCTGGGCCGCTTCGTCCACAGCACCGAGGCGACCGGCCGCATGCACGGCAGCGCGCACTACACGTCCTCCAAGGAAGAGTACACGCACACCGGGTCCGCGGGCGAGCAGCTGTTCGGGCCGTTCAAGCCCGTACGCGAGGAGACCCTGAAGCGCGCGCACAACGCACATGCGGCGGCGGCGGCGGTACCGGCCGTGTTTGTGTTCCTGCGGTGTCTCGGCCGGGTCTTTTTGGTCGACGGACTGGAGTACACGTTTGCGCTGCCGTTTCTCGTGCGGAGGGCGTGGCCGCTGTGTCCGCATGGTGTGCTGATCCAGCGGTGTCTTGAGCCGGCGGAGGTTGAGGAGGCAAGGGTCACCGGGGACGCGCTGATTCCGACCATGTTCTCGATCACGAATGCGTTCGCGGAGCCTGCTGCGGTGGGCGTGACGGCGGGCATCGTCGAGGGGGCGTCGCTGTCGGACGAGGCTGAACAGTGCTCGAGGCCCCTTGTGGCCGTGCCTGCTGCGGAGGAGGTGGTGTGGGTGTCCCCGAGGAAGGCCCCCGCGGACGACGAGGACGACATCCTGATCACGTACAACGGCGACAGAAATGAGCTGACGATATGGCGGTACGTGTATATCAAGCCGAAGGACGCGCCTGCGCCGGTTGAGCATGGGCGGATGAAGGCTGTGTATTGGGTGCAGCAGCTTGCGACGCACCGGCTCGCGTGCACGCCGTGCGACGACGATGTGCGCTCGTGTCGGGGCGGTATCAGGGCGGGGTGGATGAGCAGTTTCTCTGCTGCTCTGTTCGACCGGCGGTATGACGGTGTGGCTGATCGTGCGCTGCTGGCACTCTGCGTGCCTGGTATGCAGACGGCGGTGTATGCGCTGACGGTCGAGGACGCGAGCAGGTGCGTTCGTGCTAGTTATCTGACGTCCATCGATGCCGTGTCTGTGGTGTCTGTGCGGGCGACGCGAGCGGAGATATGGGACTTGCTGGCTGTGAAAGCGGATGCGAGCGTGTCGGTCTTCACGCATGGTCTTTGTGAGCTGCCTATCCAGCTTCGCTTAGCTCGATCGGAGGGTGCGGGCGGCACAGTGCAAATTCCGGTAAGAGACGTCGTTGAGGCCAGATGGGAGTGTGTATCCTCTGTCACGTTGGTATGTTCTGGAGGAGAGAAATATCGCGCCCGGTTCCATTTGATTCCTCAAGATCCACTGGTATCGCAGGCCTTGCGTGTCCTTTCCTTGGTTCTCCCGAAGCAAGAAGCATTTGATATCCACCGCAGATTCTTGGAAACGTGGACACCGCATTACTTCTGGACGTCGTCTAATCTGGAATTCCATGCCTTGTCGTTCGCGCTCTCGTTAGTGTTGGATCTCAAACTGGTATACCCATTCAAGGACGATGGGCCACCCCTTTCCACACCCTGGGCAAAGTTCTGTCATCTCGCTGCCAATTGTCGGTCGTTTGTGGATGATCCTGCGCTCCAGCGACTAACCCTTCCGGCTCGTCCAAAGTCCCGTCAGTATTACTTGGTCGCTCCGAAACCCAACCCGCTTTTGGTGCCTGTATTGTATGGTCTGCACATGCTGGCAGAAGACCTTCGCTTGGTCGTGCATCGATACGACTCTCTCGTACTTCTTGTTCCGTTGATCTGCCATATCGCTCATGTCGTACGACCCGAATGGGTTGATTATTGGAAGCGCCTTTGTCCCAATGTCATGCCAGTATGGCCTTCTCCTTCTACCGTTCGTAAGTAATATATGACGTATCAAATTCTCTATCACCAACTGACACCGCTCATAGGTGCTGATATGCTGGACGATCGTATACCGGTGTGGCCACCGGATATGGCCGCTATACTCTACGGGCGAATTAGCAACCCTGACTGGAGATTCCCTTCATACGAGACCCCGCGATTGGCATCGCTCTTCGATATCCGGCCTTCGTTTGCATTCGGGAATGGCGAACCATTACTGTCCTTGCACCACCTTACCACTGCGTACCTATGTCTTGCGGACAACGTGGTGATGTCGGCGCTCAAACGAGCAGAACTGACGGTGGAGACACTTGTTCGTACGTGGGGTACGGCCGAGAAAGGACTGTTCTTCTTGGATAGCCTGCCTTTAGGCATTGCGGCGCCCCTTCGCGAAGCCATTCGGACGTGTCAGCTGTCTCCCCCGTCTAATTGGCAGTCGGAGCATTACGAGCTCATTGGTCGTCGTGACTTGGCGTTTAGTGTTGCAGAGGTTCAGCCTGTCAATTTCCAGCAGGGAGTGTACCGGTCTGCCGAGACATACATGGTAGGGGGGGTTCGCCTTTGCAGGCCTATTGTATGTGTCTCTTATGGATTTTTCAGCGTTCGTATCGCCGGATGACCATAAGTCATCTTGTTCAGCAGGCCAAATCTGCGAGCTTGGGTGAGATCGATGCCGTTTCCGGTGTGGAACTGGACTTGAAGAGTTTTGCAAATATCCGGTTCGGTCAGGATCGACGGCTGGAGGAGGTTGCGCGTATGCTCTGCTCATCGGCCGTTGCGTCCGTGCGGCTTGTTGACCGCCCAGAACTCAAGTAAGCTTGGTGTCCCTATCGTATCGCGAAATATGTATTGAGCTGTTCCGCTGTCCAGCGAGCATGACCAGGCCAAGGAGCAGCAGCATCAGGTGGTGCGCATTGCGGAGCGGACGCTGGCTTTGCCCTATGGCAGAGCTATGTTCACGTTCGGAACGGTGCTGACGGTCACTCGAGAAGCATATGTCATCCCTAAGATGGAGTACTCGGTCAGAATTCAGCCGTCGAATGTCATTGTTGGGCCTGAACCCGGCAAGATACCTCTGGAATGCACTAATTGGGGCGAGTTTCACAACGGTGTGGCGGCAGGTCTGCGGATAGCCCCTGGCGCACATGGTGTTGAAAGCTCGTGGATCGCTTTTAATAAGCCTTCAGAGTTGACTCCGCAGCATGCGGGATTCTTGTTTGGCCTTGGCCTCACGGGCCACTTGAAGGAGATGTTGACTTGGCATACGTTCGGGTATCTGACACCTAAACATGACTTCACGTCGATAGGCGTTCTTCTTGGTCTCTCGGCCGCCAACGTTGGGAGCGGAAACAAGCACGTGACAAAGTTGCTTGCTGTTCACACACCCGCACTCCTCCCCACGCCTACTGTCGACTTGAATGTATCGCTTATGACACAGGCCGCTGGGCTTGCCGGAGTTGGCATTCTGTACCTTGGCACCAAGAATAGGCGTATGGCGGAAGTTTGCCTCCATCAGATCAGTCGAAAAGATCTCGTCCAGCCCGATCTTAGCAACGAGCACCGGGAGGCTTACACCTACTCAGCGGCTCTTGCGCTCGGGATGATCATGCTTGGCCAGGGTTCATCGACGCCAGCTGACGTTGCCTGTCTTCATCGACTGCGTATACTCGTGCATGGCGAAGGAAAATATTTCACAAACACGAGCGCTCGCCCCACGTTCGACGTGAACATTACTTCACCTGCAGCGACGATGGCGTTGGGCCTCATGTATCTCAAGACCGGGCGCAAAGATGTGGCCGACATTCTTGAAGTCCCGAGTACGATCATAGAGCTGAACCGCATTCAGCCGAGTTTCTTATTGTTGCGTACAATTGCGAGGGCGCTGATCATGTGGGACTCGATTGGATCAACGGAGGAATGGGTGCTGAAGCAAATACCGACGCCTATCGCTGAGGCCATGCAAGAGCAAATGGTTTCCAAAAAGCCGGTGGATGATGCGATCCAACTCGCCTACTACAATATCCTTGCTGGTTGTTGCTTCGTCGTAGGGCTGAAGTATGCTGGCACAGCGCGCCACGAAGCATATGTGATGCTGTCCCACTACTTTGACAATTTCAGTCGGTTTGTTTCCACCAATGGTAGGATTCACATTGTGACCGAGGTACCCCTTACCTGATACATCCATAGGTCTCACCTTTGACCACAAAATCAAACGATCTGCCGTTCGCGAGGGCCTGAATTTGATCTCGGTTGCCTTGTGCATGGTGATGGCTGGCACGGGGGAAATTTTTTGCTTGCGGCGGCTCAGGTATGCATATGGAATGTATCACCAGGCCTTCCGGTACGGCGTCCACGTTGCGACGCACCTGTCCCTTGGGCTACTCTTCCTCGGAGCTGGTCGGTTTACGCTTGGTACATCAAACGCCGCCATAGCATGTCTGGTTACTGCCTTCTTTCCACGATTCCACCATGTGTCGTCCGACAATAAGAGTTATTTACAGGCATTGAGACACCTCTGGGTCCTTGCGGTTGAGCCTCGATGTCTTGTTGCGCGAGATGTCAACACTTGTGAAGCGGTTTATTTACCAGTGAAAATCACCACCCGGGAAGGGAACGAGAAAGGTGTTTCGCAACTGATTTCCCCCACGCTTATCCCGGACTTTGGCAGGTTGCTTTCAATTCGAGTCGATACCCCCCGTTACTGGCCCTTCTTCGTGAACTTGGAGAGCTCCCCAGACCAAAAGAAAAACCTTTTGATGAATCAGACGCTGTATGTCAAGCGGCGCACGGCATTTCTCAGTTACACCGAGGATCCCAGAGGCAGCCGTAGCCTGTTCGTGCGGTCTGGGTCTTCTGCTGGCGATGCAGCCACCCTCGATTTCCCACAACTTACAAACGCGAGAGCCCACCCCGCGAGCGATCTGACCCATTTTATATCTTCCTTTTCGAATGACACCCTCTTTCTCGCATTTGCCGATTATTTCTCGCGGGATGATGGTGCGACGGACGCGGAAAGGACATTCCACGCATATTGTCATGCAGCCCTGTTGGACAGTATCCTACAGGATAAAATGGAGACTTTACAGTCACATCTCGCCCTCTACCAATACCGTACACAACCGGAAACTGCTGCGTACTTTCATCTTAGGTTGCAAGACCTTAGGTTTGCGGCAGACTTTTACAGCAAGGTGTTCGATCGCCGTTTCAGTGGACGAGTTGAACATAACCTCAGGCCGCCCCTCATACGCGAGAATACCGTTTCTGGCGCTTTACAGGCTCTGGATAGACGCCTCGAAGAGCTTCAACTTCATCCCAAGTTCAGCAAAGTCCTTGTGCGATATGCACGGGGCGAGCCAATTGGGGAGACCGAAGAATCCGAGGCAGGGGAACTTTCCCGATGCCTTGCATGGTACCTGACAAGGAATAGTGTTCCATCTGCGTCTCTGTTGGTGATATTGCGACAGCTCGCTAGAGACGCTTACGCCCAGTGCACTGCTCAGCCTCCGCCAGATGGCACTACACATCTGAGGTCACTCGATGTAGGTATTAAAGAGGTGTTACGTGGGACGGGAACAAAGATGATCAATGCGTTTGGATCTGGCTGGTCGGGTTCTTCCCTTGACCGTATTATCGACGCGTGGCAAGGTGTCTCTTGAAAGCATAATCTGGTATTTACGTCTACATGATGAATATCCATAGCAAAGATCTAAATAAAACATAGCAATAGGAGGCAAATTGCACGCTACTCGAAATGAGGATATTTAGTATTGATCCAGATGTTACGGTCACTCTGGCATCCTCCGGAGACCATAGTGCATATGCCGAAAAGATAAAATGTTTGGTAGAAATATACATATGCGAAAAGAAAAATGAAATGCAATTAGGGGGATGGTGGAGTCGAGCGCTGGAAACCCGCAGGTCTTTGCAAACCTTGCTCTATAAGGACGGCTCTTCGCTGACCAACAGCCTATAGAAATCGTGTCAGAATTCTAGGGATAGTGTGCGCAGTCACGCCGACATACCTCGTTGAGGCGGTCGAGCATGCCTACAGTGGTGTCCCAGTCAACACAGGCGTCGGTGATGCTGACGCCATACTTGAGACCGCTGGGACCCTCTGCAGGAACATCTTGGCGACCAGCGTTGATGTGGGATTCGATCATGACACCTGTAATGTTTCTGTCCCCTGCAACGAGCTGTTGGCAGATGTCATCAACAACTTTTGGCTGGTTATTGTGGTTCTTTTGGGAGTTTCCATCTGTCAGAAAGAAGATTTCTATTCAATGTTGGTTTCCTCGAGTCGTAAAAAGGACACCTACGGCTGCAATCGACCATGACAGACGGGTGAATTCCAGGGCGTGCCTTCTCGATGGCCTTGGCTGCCGCACGGACATGCTCTGATGCATAGTTCGGGCCTTTGGATCCTCCGCGCAGGATGACGTGGACATCTTGGTTGCCCCTAGTCTTGACTATGGCCGCGAGACCCTGCTCCGTCACACCCATAAAGGCATGAGGGTTGGAGCTAGAGCGCATAGCATCGATGGCAACGGTGACGCTGAAAGGACAGTCAGGCGACCGCGTAGTCTAACACTGCTGGGTATCTCACCTGCCATCTGTACCGTTCTTGAACCCGATGGGGAAGGAGACACCAGAAGCAAGCTCGCGGTGAAGTTGTGACTCAGTGGTCCGAGCGCCAATTGCACCCCAGGAAGTGACTGTAAATTGGTAACGTAAGACGAGTGGCGCTGAAAAAAAAAAGAAGGCTCAACGCACGGTCGGAGATATACTGGGGAGAGATGGTATCAAGAAGCTCGGAGCCAACTGGGACTCCAAGGTCTGTCAGATCACAGAGCAACTGTCTAGCAATCCGAAGGCCCTTGTTTATTTGGAACGAGCCATCGAGGTCCTATACTGGGGATTGGAACTGGGCGTAGAAAACAGAAGAAAAGTAACGCACTGGATCGTTAATGAGGCCCTTCCAGCCAACAGTGGTCCTAGGTTTCTGTCGAAGAAAGATTATAAGACTTGGTCTTTTGTAGCAACGACGAACATACTTCACTGGAGGTAGAACGTTAGCGAAGAGCCGCGACGTAAAATTGGCAGGCACTCACAAGTAGGCACGCATAACGATCAAGAGATTATCCCAACTGGGCATTTTCTCCTTGAGTCGTTGGGCATACTCGATTGCCTGGTCGGGGGAATGGATTGAGCAGGGCCCAACGACAACAAGCACCCTGTCATCTTGGCCAGCAAGAATGCGGGCAGAGTGGTAGCGGGCGGACGAAATCGTTAGCTTCGAGTTGTCGGAGGCTGTCACTTCGTGCAACAGCAGAGCAGGTTGGACTAGTGGGTCATACTGGCAAACGCTCATGAGTGGATACGGCACCCGAGCTAGTAGAACATAACTTACACCAAGGACGCGCCGGTCTTGGATAAACTTTTGCAGTAGCTTTTCATCCTCTGGAACGGGGGTAACGTTGTACATGGTGATCGTACAGAGAAGGTGAAGAAATTGGAGGGTATCCGCCAAGTGGCAGAGGAAGCTCTTTTATACCAGCTGGTATTCAGCCCATCTCCCGATCAATCTAGCAGATCTGCCTTATTTGGCTTACTCATCAGTCGCTGCCATCCTACCCCCGCTGGCATGTTACTTTCACTCTAATGGCTACGTGTAAAATCCCTGTAGCGCTCAACCCTGTGCCAGGTTTCTGTATCAAGTCGCGGGCCACTAACGACACAGTGGTGCATGCAACAGCCCCTGCCGATTCCCAGGATACTCAGCAAGTCACCGCATCAACCTTGATCCCAGTCCCAAAGGGTCTCAAGGTTTTTGTGAACATAGCTTGGGATGCCGACGTACCACCCCCTCCACAAGGAAACGAAGATACAATACAGAATGCAATGAAAGGCCTCGATATAGACGAATCTAGCCCTAGGGGTTGGTTTGTCCCACTTGTCTTGTCCGATGCCCGTCAAGAGCACGACAAAGGTCGGTGTTACTGCACCCCGTTCCATTTCCCGATCGGCGCGGGGACTACTCCATATGTTTGCCTGGTCAACTCTATCTCCGCCATGCATCATTCAGCTAACACTGCCCTTGATAGCCGGCCTGCCCGCCCTCGTCTTTGACGCGATCTTCAACCCGTCTATCGAATCCCGCACACGCAAAGATCCCGATTTAAAGTCATTTGTCATTGGTACTTAGATCAATATATTGTAGTTCACCTGATCGTTCCCTCACGAATCCTTTCAGAGCTTGCTTGCCAACGCATCGAAGCACAGACAACCATTGTACTTTCTCGGCAGATCGCTACCCCCAACATAGCCTCGAAGGGAAAACCGCAACCACGGCAAGTATTGGTTCCGGCATCGTTATACCCGTCCGGACACCATAACCACCGTGCGCCCACTAAACTAATCCAAGAAATCGCAAGCCCCACTGCGTCTAAACCTACCCCGACAAGCATTCTCAAGACGCCGCAGCATCCGTCTAACGCGGTGCCCTCATGGTCATGGAGCGAAGAAAACTCCAAGCTCAGAGTTGTAATTCATGTGCCTATGTTGGTGGGTACCGCAATCATCCTTGGTTTCTGGGGGCGACTGATCCATGTTTTTTGAATTTCCTCCCAGGCTCGTGCACTAATCTCTCAGTCGACCCTGGAGGTCGAGCCCCGACGCATAATATTTTGTGTGCCATCATTTTATGTCCTCGACATCGATCTTAACGCCTCAGATGCTGAGCTCATTGCCATCTTCTCTAAGACGGATTCAGTGACGCAAGCCATGTCTCTGAAGCGCAAGCGGGATCTTGATGTAGATAATGCAAAAGCCGAATGGCATGTCGCAGATAAATCGTTGATCTTATACGCCTGATACGTCCTAGTACTCACTGCCTTTCTAAAAGAAAAAGCCGGACTACTCGCGAGTGCATGTGGACCCCATTGTGAAATATATGGTGGTCATCTCACTTGTTCAGCCTATTGAATAAATAACCCCCCCACTAATCCGGTGCACGCACGTTTACCTCGCACATGCGCTAGTACATTGTCAGAGTATGATGAACACTGAACAGTGTGGCACTGATTCATAGTTAGTGATACACAGGGCATAGATCGGCAATCTTACTGCCCAAAGGGGGTATTGAAGCGCGGGTATTTAGTGGTTGATAGGGTTCAGTGAAGTCAAGTACTGCAGTGCCAGTGTTAGTCAACCGCGCCAGTGGAGTGGCCGTTGGTCCGGCGCAGAGCTCACACAGTCTTGTTATCGTCGTCGCCCCGCCATCACTTCTGTCACCATTATCACCATGTATCTCAGAGACTTCCTTGAAACCACCTGCACAACAGAATCCAGCTTATCAACTAGGTGGACATTCGCGTTGTGCTGGAAGTTTGACTTCGGGAGAGGGGCCTGCCACCCGGCGGTGTTGTATCCTATAGTTAATGATCCATACTCTTGCTTCGTCGAGGAGAAGGAATTGGAGAGCAATGTCATCAGACCTTGCCAGAGACGTCCGTGGCGTGCACGCAATATTCAGTGCAAGGGTCACCGCTCGCAGCCATCTGCCAGTTGTAAGGAAGAGTAAGTTATGCTGAGAGGAACCACAGTGTCACTAACCGTCAACGAGGGGGCGCGGGTATTTTTCAGGGGTATGAACAAACTACTTACCAACATACCAGATGTACTGCAATGTAAATTCTTCATTATGAATCATGAGGAAGCGTATGCATAGCGTGATACAACTCTAAAACAAATGAAAGCAGTAGCTAATATCGATGATGATCTAGTAGTGTGATGTCGGACCTAGTTGCTTCCCTGATCAACTCTCATTTAAGCTCTCCATATCAATGGAGATCGACAAGTCATCCCAAAAGGCCTTCGCCATCAGACAATGCTGCGGAGCTGTAGCCGCTTGTACCAATTTCGTTATAGCGCGCTACCCGAAGACGTTGACTTGGCGGGATCATCTTGTCCTCCAGACCGTGTGGTGAACCGCCGTGCAAAATACCAACCCGTTTCATCGCAAGAAGCTGTATCTCCGCATTAGTGGGCAAGCACATGGGCACCAACGAAAATACCCACATTGTGTGCAGCATTGCTGTGGTCATAGACGCCACCAAAGAAGGCCGTTGTGGCGTCTCTACCAATGTTCTTGGTAAGGAGATGGCGACCACCAGGATGCTCGTCCAGGAAGTCCGCAACATCGTGGATGAAGCCCCCAACGCAGATCAATGGACGAGATTTGGCCTGCTCTTGGTCTGCATTCCATGCGGGCATTAAGTCATGGTCAAATTATCGTGATTTAGGTACGTACAACTTTCCCAGTTGATAACAGCCAGGTGGCTGTTGTCCGAAGGCCACGTGAGTAATTCCTGGGTCTCCCGAAGACGTTTCAGCTGCATGGTGAGCTGACCCTTGCGAACCTCGTTCTCAGGGAATACCTTGAGGTGGGAGGCAAGGCCAATTTGCTGACAGGCCCATATGAACCATTTCGTGGGATCGTACTGGTACCATTTGATCGCGTTCCGGTAGTCCATCGGGAACTGGTGATGGAAGTTGTGGTAACCCTCACCAATGGTGACAAGGGCAGTGAGCATATGGTCACGGGGCGTATGCTTGTCATCGAAAGGTGTTTCTCCGAGCCAGTGGGCAAGCGAGTTAACGCAGAAGGTGGACTTGAAATATGAAAACCTATCAGCCAACACTCCACGCAAAGTTTTCCGGCACTCACGTGATGTACGAAGACTAGCCGGAGAAGACCCGCATATACATACCCTCCCTTCCAGTCTCCCCATCCGAGGCCAGCAACGAAAGTCGGGACAATAATGCCCATGGAAAGCAACAGCTGGAGGTAGTAACGATGTTGCCATCTGACAATATCGTTCTTGGAAAGATCGCTAATGTCTGCCACACCGGGTTTACGACGGGGCTTGAGGAGCATCCAACCAATGTGAGACCACAACAGGCCCTTATGGGCATTGTAGGGGTCGAGGTCGGTATCGGTGTACCGGTGGTGGGCACGGTGACCACGCGCCCACCATCTAATCGATCCTTGCACTGCTCCTGCGCCGCATAGGGCAAGGAAGTACTGGAGAGGGCGGGATGCATTGTATGAACGGTGAGCCCATAAGCGGTGGTACCCTGCGGTAATACCTATTTTCACAAGTCAGCTCAAAGCGTAGCACCAGAAAAAAAGCATTCACCAAGACCAGTCATATAGTAATACAGGACCGACCACAACGCTGTCTGCCACCGCAACGGCGTGAAGAACGCTCCAGTGAGCCCAAGTATGGGTGTACCAATGAGTATGGCCACATGAAGCCAGTTTAATTCATTGGCAACATTCTCCCATCCGACGGGTGGGAGGGCCTTTTCATGCTTCAGCGTGAACGATACGTAGTTGTCAGGAATGTTGGCATCCGCGGGGACGTGCTCTGCGTCTGGCGCTGGGCTGTCAGGAGACATGGAGGAAGAAAAGAAAGGGATAAAGAGAAAGAAGAGGCACGCACTTCCGGTTGTACTATTACATTCTTTGGGGTTGGGGAAACCCTTGCCGAGAAAGGGGTATTTTTCACACTTCCTGGCAGCAAAAAGGGAATTTCATGCACAATACTTTACACATTCAACCTGATTCTTACATAAATTACCATCTTTGTACTTGGCTGACCCTATTATGGTATTGAAGACAGCTGGAAATTTCGTGTAAGTATTGCAAGGAGTAATTGTCGCTTACGTCATACATACTGCGAAACCGCAGACTCGACCTCCAACGGTTCGCTCGTCGTGCCCCGGCGCGCTTGAATTTCTAGTTTTACCTGAATCGTCATGTCGGGCCATACTAACCTAGATGTGCGTATCCGTGATCTTTATGACACAGCTCAGTTGACTTATATGACAGATCGCTCACTGACTCACAGAGAGCCATTGAGATCGTCCAGCGCGCAATTGATGAAGACATCAAGCAAAACTATGCGGAAGCGTAT
>Ga0307511_10003042_pt1 | contig 17333 bp, 11 predicted proteins | sample 13_EM_MG_FD_200266 | JGI IMG/M metagenome (GOLD analysis project Ga0307511, IMG submission 200266) | Populus trichocarpa ectomycorrhiza microbial communities from riparian zone in the Pacific Northwest, United States - 13_EM | ecosystem: Host-associated > Plants > Roots > Unclassified | place... | reverse complement strand
ATAGATGTTAACCTCTACATTATTTGTTTAGAGCAAAGGTAAGATTGCACTAGGAGGAAGCCACAAAAATATGCCAAGATGCGCTAATCTCCATACAAAGTAGTGCCTTTGAGGTAATGTGACATATGCTACTCCATCATGAACTATTTTCTGCACAAGTCGAGAGGATATATTATTGCTTTTTATCGGGGGGGGGGTCCGGGTTTTTTAATCTCATCTTTTTAGAGAATTTATTAGTTGTGCTGTAGATCGTCGAAAGCAGGCATTTTGTGTGTAAAAACCTGTCGTGGGCCAACACTTCTGTCACGGCGCCAAGTATTGACGTTTCAACGACAAGCGAGCCAACCTACCTACTGCCGTCATTTAGTAGTCACAATAACCGCCGCCATTGAGACGACATTGGCCCAAGTACTGACGACAACCGTCATTGAGGTCACGACAACTGTGCCAATCTCTGGCGCTGATGTCACTGGAATCGCGCAAGCTATCATTGCTGTCGAGCCAATTATTATATCTTTATTCTATGAATAGATAGATATTAGTCAATAGAAGGGAAATTAATAGAGCCTAACCCGAGTTGCAAGGGTATGAATCATGAGGGGAAATGTGGGGAAACGGCTATCATAGAATTATTTGCTGTATTTAATTTCTCGATTAATTAAAGCATGGGCTTAATATGGCTTTTTGATGACTGGCTCGGTTTTTGGTAGAGGGTTAGGTTTATGGGTTGGGGAAACATGCACGGATACAAAGATATGTGAATGGACAAGGTTAATGATTCGGGAAATTTATTCATAACGGTGTGCATGAGTAGATGTCAATTTTATTTTGATTCAAGCGATACTTCTCACTCGCCAGGTATTATTTGGTTGGCGGGTACCAGATTTGATCTTGCAGGGTACCGTGCCTTGCAAACTGCAGTGTGATGATATATCGATGAGGTGATCGTACGGACGGAAGGCTATGAAGGCAGAAAGCCGGATGGCCTTAACAATTGAGTGTTGTCAATTTGAAGTGAGATTTCAGGTCACTCGTATGGAACATTAAATCTGATCACGTGGATTAAAGCAAATGCTTTTACGATCCTCAAGGCTAGGCACTTTAAAAAATAATATATACCAGGCGAAAGTATCCGCGCATCGCAGACATGCATTAGATATGAATGCCCATAGCTCAGAATATGTAATAAGGAGTCCTTCTATCCTCTGAATAGTACTTGTATTTTAAATTTACTAGTCCTCAGGGGTTGAAGATAATAATCCCCATGATGTGAAGCCTTCGTCTTCGGTGCAACCGTATGCCTTGTACGCTGGCAGCTTTGGCCTGAGACCAAAAAAAGGTAAAAAATAAATACTTCACCTTCGCCAGGTTACCTCGATATGTTCGCCCAAACGATTACCGAAACCCAATCAATATTAGGCTGGCTGGCACCTTGACCCCACTAGCCCCAATTAACTCCACCTTGATGATGAGGGGACGCGGGCGCAGGAACAGATGTCGGGAGACATGGTTTGAGTGGTCGCCGCGTGTGTGAGACAGTCAAGGCACTACCCTGCAAGTTACGTAGGATTCTGATTCTGATTCTTATTAGCCTGGCGGGCCCGTATTGAGGGTTTAGTTAGTGGTCGGGCAAGCAGCCAGGCAGGCAGGCAGTATCTACAGAGTGGTCCTTCAATTGGCAAATATGTACAGGAGCAGAGTACCGTCCGCCGATCGTTGATGCACGAGAGCCTCGTATCTGATGCGCTGCACTGCACATATACTGCACGCTTAGCCAATTGCAAGCCCAGTACTGAAGTCAACCAGTTGCGTCAAGTCTGGCTCGTGGCAGCTGTCCATTTCTGTACTGTCACTACTTCTCGATTCGTTTTCTGATTCTCGAATCTCGGTTCGAGACACATCGCATAAGAGGACAATTCCTCCCACTTTGCATCTCTGCTCTCTTCCTCTTTTGCCTCTAGACGACGTGCTACGTAAAGATTCACACCTTTGCCTTCCGGATACTTGCCCCTCTTCTCAACTTTCTAAGAGACAGTTGTTTCATCTCACCTTTGTGCAGGCTTCGACCACAACAGCATATATTCAAGATGTGGTACGCATTGGCACTTCTTCTTATTGCGACTACGTATGCACAACGTAGCCCAGCAACCTGTTTCCAGGATTGTGCCAACGAAAATGCCCCCGGTGGTGCCTTCACTTGCCCTGGTCTTGATATCCCTTGTACGTCTACTCTTTTCTTTTTGCCTTCTTTTTGAGAAATGAATTTAGGCTATGTTGCTGATATTGATGCATAGGCTACTGCAGCCTTGACAATGGGCAGTTCTTGCCTAATTTCGTCCGGTGTCTGCAAGCGACCTGTCCTGAAGTCTATTCAGTAGGCAGCTCCTGGCTCAATGGCAGTGCTTGCCCTCCTAGGACAAATGCGCCAACTGCCTCTCCTCAGCCTGCACCAACCACGAGACGGACAACTGCCACCGTTGAGCCCACGCCAATTGTGCGAACAACACCTATCACCATTGAGCCCTCGTCAAACGTACCAACAACAAGACGGGCAACTGCCACCATTGAGCCCACGCCAATTGTGCGAACAACACCTACAACCGTTGAGCTCACACCAAATGTTGAGCCAACCACGCCAACCGCGAGACTACCACCTACCACCGGTACCGGTACTATAACCGTCACTACCACCCATTCTGTGACCGAAACCAGCACCATCACCTTGAGCTCCACCATAACGACATATAGTATTATCATTTCCGATATTACTGGCAACGCTGGTGGTGCCAACGCTACCTCTACGCACCAACGTGGATGTGTAACAGAAACCGCCACCGTTCCTAGTGACAGTAGCACCTTGGGTACCAGCACGTGGTCCCTTTGCGTGACTCTTGGTTTTGCTAGTATCTTTGTTCTATATTAATCAATTAGGGGGGTGTTTTCATGGGACTGAACCCGTATTGCAAGCTAGATCATGTAATTAATTTGAGGTAAAGTGGATATGTCATGGATTTCTTTGCTGTATTTGATTTTTCCATTACTTGGGTTATAATTTACGGAGCTTTTCTTAGCTTCTCATTAAGCATGGGCGTAATATGGGTTTTAGTGACTGGACCGGGTTTTGGGTGGGAAGTTAGGTTTATGGGTTGGGAAAATATGTATCGATACGAAGATATGTTGATAGACAGTAATGAACTAGGGCAATTTATTCACGACTGCATGAGTAGACGTCAATTTTACTTGATTTCCTCTGTTGCTGCAGGTTGCTAACCGGATATAGCGAGTGGCGGGTACCGGTATTGATCCTGTAAGGCACTGACCTTGCAAACTGCAGTTTAATGATAGCAATGAAGTGACCAGAAGTACGGAATGGAGGGCTATGACGGAAAGTTGGATGGCCTAACAATATTCACCCAATGAATGCTCTTGTGCTTTGGATATACATATAGCTTGAGGTGAGATTTCGGATCGGCCGTATATGACCTCGTGCATTAAATCAAATATTTTTTTCTGTCCTCTGCACTATGCACTATTAAAAAAATTAAAAATAAAATATAGAGAGCCCCGACATGTACCTCGATGTGTATGTTGTTGATATGTAAGTACGCCAAAACAATTAACCAATCAATATTAGTCCTCACTGCAACCCTGACCCCAAACTCCACCTTGCGTACTAGCACTAAAGGAAAATTAGTCACACACAGCGAACTGCATGGTACCAGCTGAATGGACACTTCTGACCGACTTTTCTAAGGGTCCTCGGCAGCTTCCTCTGGACTATCCTCAGATCCCCCCCTGGCCCTGGTTCGAGTCAACCTCCGAGGGGCGGCACTCCCCAAATTTGGCTGCTTTGGGTCTTGCCCAACCCCTGTCGAGCTCGAGCTACTCCTCCTCTCTTGCGATTGATTATGAGAGAAGCCGCTTGATTCAGCAGATTGCCGCTCTACTTCTTCAAACTCCCTTTGCAGAGAACGATTCACAGGTGGCTGTGAGTTCAGTCCCGAATTTAAAGTTACACTGTCTAGAGTACTTAGATCTCCAATGACTCCACTGAAGATGGTGGACGGCGGAGGTGAGGGGGTAAAGTTGAGCGTGGTAGAAGGGGTACCCTGAACTGATCTCGGAGTGGGGGTGCGGTAGATCGGGTTTGGGGGGGCTACGGGTAGCCCAGACTGCTGCTGCGGCAAGATACAGGAGGACCTTGACGACCCTGATGCAGGGGCAATACTACACTGATTGCTTTGGTTTTCTCCATCAGTAGCAGCATCCTCGCCAGACGGCCCTGATGCAGAGGCAATATTACACTGATTGTTTTGGTTCCCTCTATCCGCGGCAGCGCCCTCTTCAGTATTAGACCGCCACAAATCAATTGCTTCGACATTGCAGTCCGCGCGCTCTTGGATGGCCGTTTGCGTTTCAAACGTTTCCTCTTCCCCCGCATACTCGTTATTATTGTCTTGGACGGGCTGGTCGTCCCAGCAGAGATCCTGTCGCCAAAGCCTCTCGGTACCCCACCCTGAGTCATTTTGCAAGTCGGAGCCGTACTCGTAGTGATCAAAGTTTGAAGAGGCCCATGGACCCGGGCCCGGGTTTTTTTGACAGCCATGCTCCCGACTCACCTGCCTACCTATCTTGTTGATATCCGCACGAAGGGCTTGGAGCACTTCAACCATTGTGATGAGGGCGGCTTGGTCACCCTGGGGAAGGCCATTATTGTTTATAGTGACGTTCAGGGAACGAACGGCCCCGTTAATAATAGTTTGGGGCTGGCCTTTTACCGTTGATGGTGCTTCCAGAGGTGGGGTAGCAGAGTCTTTCGGTGAGGTAGTAGCCGTGGCTACAGCAGGGAGGTGCTCGATGGCCGACCTGAGTACTTTGGGCTCCAAGGGCGTAGGTGGTTCATCGGGTGCCACATTTGTTTGTACGCGTGGGACATATGGGTATTGTTGTCGTAGGGAGTGGGCCTGGCGAGTACAAAGTAGTGCGGCTCCGAGCAGAAAAGGTCCCAGGAGAAGAATAAGCGTCAATAAAACGTCAAACACCATAGAGGACGCACCCTCCATTGTGACGCCAACGAAAAACTTGCCTACCCCCATCCCAAAGCGATCCATCAGTATTGAAACCTGACGCATTGTCTGGATACATTTGTGAACGTACCAGCTTCCATTTGGCCAATAGGTAAGGATATTGTCCCTGGCCTGCTTCTAATAGATACTCTATAGGGTGCGCCCGAAGCTGTACGTAAAATTTCTAGCGGTCAATATGCTCCCCCAGGTGCTTAAAGGACAAAGCTCCTGTACGGAGTTATATATATTGAAGGAAAAAAGAAGGAAAAAGTGTGGTTGAGGTGAAGGCCTCACAGGCGGTTAAATACGAAGATCTTTTGCGTTCGTATCGCAATGTGAGGTCTGCGACAGGGTCTATTTCCTCCCAGCCTAGAAACGACCATACACTCTATCATGCACAGAAGTTCTACTACATATTAACGCAAACAAGTCGGTAACAAGGCTCTGCCTCTTCAAGGCTCGCACCAGATGTGCTAGTTATACCATAACGGCTTTCGCTCCACTCTGAGACACGCTTCTCTGAGGGGATTCTGCAACCCGACTAACCGCTCAGCCATTCTAAGTTTTATTGAAATGAAATAGCCTTTGCGGCAGATGCAAGTGCGTAGAATATAATTTGCTTGAATATTAACCCCGTAGAATATAATTTTGAAAATTTACCCCGTTGTAATACAGCTCGGCTACAGAGATGAGGCACTTGTTTATTTGCGGGGTTCCGTGCTGTCAGCATACTTGAAGGGTATGCATACAAACCATTGTGATTGGCCTGTAAGCGCCCGAGGGGTCTCGAAGGCCCAGTATATTAATTTATTTATTTGTTCATATATAGATCACAGTGTTTTCTGCATACTTAAGTTAAGTAAGCACCACCAATTCTAAGAAAGCTAAACTCTTAGTTAAACACTAGTTGAACACGACCTGGCTCAAGGCCACAGTACTCACACTAGAATTGTACGATCGAATAATATATGTACACAGTGGCAGCTCATGTACGTACCCAGACCCCGCATTCCAAAAGATTTGAATCACGTGAGCAATCTGCGACTGCATTAAGAGTTTTTTTTTTGTTTCATTAAAAGCCAGTACTCGCGTATAGCTTAAGGTCATGGTGAGGTATCAAGAGCTTTCATATCTAGTTGCGATAGGTAGTGGATACAGAGGTCACATATCGCAGAAACTCGTGAGTAAGGCCTACCCTTGGCTTAGTTTAAGGCCCCCCACTCAAATAACACTATGAGGCCCCCCACCAAAATGATTACACATTTCCCAATCATTGAATGCAGGTCGGGACCCCCCCACACCCCACATACCCATACACCTTTCTATGGTATCTACGGGAGTGAGAACACATCTATGAGATTAACGCTACTAGGTATGGGGAATTCGCGTTTCAAGTATATTAAGGTCCTCATGAATATTGGTATGTACCCGGACACAAATCAACCCCAAGCCTGAACACACCGGATAAAACCCCGGATAATGTGGTGGATGGATAGTGGGACTCTTTATAAAGGGTGGTAGAATTAGTGGACAGTTGGTCAAGGGAAGGGCGATATTCCATCAAATATATATATATGAGTAGACATGAAAACGCAATATTCGGTCCATGCCCGGTAGATCATTCTGGACACCCATACGTTTCAAGTTTTTATATGGACAAATAAACTTTTTTTATTTTGTATGATCAAAGTACTTGATTTTTTTCATATCCAGACAGAGTTGAATTCAAACTTGAATCTAGTCTGGTTTTTTTTTTAACCGTCTCTTTTTGTATATACATAGAACTTTTTTCAATCACGTATCGGATCACATGTGAGATTCTTCATATCCACGCCATCCGATCGAATATGTATGCGGGCGGTCATATGTGCATACTGGAATTCTTTAATCTGAATGTACATGAAATAAGGCGTACACAGACTCCCACCACCCGCATGTACGTACATAGACCCTGGAATATGAGCCCCTGTTTTGTCCATGAATCCATGAAATTTCAGTGCACATATATGTGGTGTGATTTAAAAAGACTTTGTGGTCTTGGCAGTCTGATTGTGTTACCCTGAGATAGCTTTGATCGCCCACAGAAGCTTATATCTGGGTCACACACGAGTGACGGAGGTCCCAATTCGGAGGGAGAATTCACAGTTCCTAAACTGGATAACTTTTTTTTGCACGCAGAATGTTTTTGGAAAACAAGTATTCGGTCATATGTGATTCTTCATATCTAGAATATTAGATACCACTCTTGTCTATTAATGTACGACTTATAGTAGAGGCAATAAGTATGACATATATTAGACAAGCTTCGAGTAGTATACAAACCCTCGAACCTGTCACATTGAAGAAACGGTTAAGCTGGTAAAGCCCCATGCAGAATTACACCTACTTTCTGAATTCGGGGATCTAAAGCTTGATCATCCAACATGGAAGCTTTCGAGTCTGAGTGGATGCAACATGGAGCTCGGCTGTAAGGGAAACTCATGTATCTTCCTGTTATGATCCAGAGATCGGCGTAATTTCGCTGTTACATATAATCCTTCTTATAGTATCTGCGCTCCCTCTTTGGAATGTCTCCATTCATATATAAAACACGTCCAAATATAGAGCGCATTCAAATGAAGAGCATATTTAAATGTAGAATATATTTAATTGTAGAGCACATTCAAATGCAGAGGGTTGAGGTCATCTAACCAACTAGCCGAAGATCATGAAATCGGCGGAGTCAAATTAGCTCGGTCGTACAAGGTATCTGGTACGCCATTTATTTCGGCCGCTGATCCGTTCGCCGAACACCGTATAGCTACTTAATCCATCTAACCTGTTGTCGTTAATATTCCGCGACCACGCACGTAATTATAAACATAAGATGAGGCGAGATCTCGAAGATACGATCTTGCAGCCCCATTCCTTACTATTGGACAGTTCGAACTGGTCTGTCTACGCGCCTACTTGGGTATTGTTATTGATGCAGAAGCGAGAATTATATTGGTGGGCTAGTTCCGAAGATTAGCAGCGACTTCGATATTCCGCGCTTACAGGGGAAGATACAGCCGTCACACCGGGAAAGGAGTAGATGGGGATAAACGGTTGGACCTATCGTTGCAGTGAGGTGTGCACAATCTGGAAGTGTACCTCCGCAAGTGCTTGTCTCGCCCCACCCCAGGTAGTACCTATCATACGGCTATGCACTACGCTACACAGAATTATACCAACACGGCCAGGTGGCCTAATTCGTAAGAAGCTTGCTAGATAAGCCTGTATGCCCAACATGACTGGCACTAGGGGATGAGGTTGGTAATCTGGGGTTCGAGCCCCAGCTGGACAATCACCTTTTTTGCTGCTCAGCCCACACAGAGTAGCTACCCCATTCTATTCGTAGAAAGGTGAGAGGGTACGTAGATCAGTAGTATAATACATATACTACACTAGCTTTACATTCACCACGAGCTTTATAATGAAGCAATATATAGTACGAGGGGCCATGCTGTTAGAGTCTGATCCAAGCGGACTCTAAGTGCCTGCTTCTCAAGATCTGGAGTGAGACATACCGACTGCTACAAGACTAGTAACTAGAAGCCTCGGAGTGTGAAACTATTTCAGCATCAGTCTCATTCCTGAATAGTACGTAACAGGTACTTACATATACACAACGTCACTAGCCAACTATGTATGTATTTAAGTAGCCTCTCATATATACATAAAGGGTCCACGTTTCTTGACGGTTCCGATCTCTTGCGGTACGAGTCGTATACAGGCCGGCGCCTGTCTCGAGGAATCGGGCTGCAGTACTTCTGGTAGTTAGGCTCAGTCCTAACTCTATCAGATTGGGTATTATAGCCCTCGCGCTGTGACCAGATCAGAAGTATAAATGAAGACAGCGGCGCTCGTTCAAGCAAACAGCCTGGTAGCCTAATTGATAAGACACCTTCCAGATAAGCCTCTATGCCCAGCATGTCTGACACTAAGGGGTGAGGTTCAAGTTGGTGATCTGGATTCGAGCCCCCATCTAGGCCATTATCTTATGTAGTAATGCTGAGTTCCATGGCTAGTCAAACACACCAGTCCTGGGCGAAAGAACAGGAGCCATACCTGCATATGCCAAGGAAGAGAAATAAAATGCAAAGATATTGCTAAGTTGAAAACAACAGAGAAAATGTCCATCCTACAATTGCGTTCAGCTAAGAATATAGAGTCAGAGAATGGTGATAGTAGAAAAGGCAAAAGAGGGGAGGGGAAACAAAACAAAACAAGACCAAAAGAAAAGCTACAAGAATACACAAGCAAAACATGCAAAAAATTTAAAAAAAAAATACAGTAAATAAATGTAACGCAGCTCTGCGAACGTTCGCGCTCAATTAGCCTCGTGCATATGTTGGTACATAGGTTGATCATCATCTACTAGCGGTAAGGGAGGACCTGCTCGTATGCCCCCTGTAACGCTTCAGCTGAGAGTATGTCCCGAAGATCCAGTTTCCGTAGCGTCTCACTCTCCTGGGCTTGTAAGCTCCATAGTGCCTTGCCCCATTTCCCTCGAGTGTTCTTCGCCTCCTCTCCAGTATACATCGCTTCTTGGAGGTACATTATAAGGACACACATCATGTTATTGACTCTGTGTGCCGCAACATTTGGCAATTGGCTCGCCTCAACCTTACAGGTATCAAGGAGCCGGTCCACAAAGCTATCCCATTGGTGCTTTGCCCCTTGGTATGAGACTTGGATCTCCCTTTCCGTATGTCCCCGGTCATAGCGGATTGTGTTCATCAGGAGCTCGGAGATCAGGAATTTCAGTAACAAATTTAGATAATCCTGGGTGCTCGAGCTAAAAAGAGAATTGCCGGAGGTTTGATGAAGAGCATCCTCCTGGGCTCTCATAAACCCCTGGTTCAGGAGAGTAAGGGTTTTGCGCACTCGTTCTTTGTCGTCAATATCCTGCAAGTCGTATCTCCACCCTTGCTCTATCCATGTCCATTTGACTGCAAGTAGCTCTGAAGCGTCAAGATCACCCAACTCCCCATTTGGGTTTATCCAGAGGTGACTTCTACTGTGTTTCACAAGCTCGTCTAGCTTGCAAAGAGGTAGCAGAGCCCCCAGCTCTTTCGAGCCCTTGTCGGTATGGTCGAGAGAAGGCATCGAATAGTGAACCACTGAGACGGTAAATGATGGCCTTAGGCGAATGACAGTTGGAATCAATCTTAGTATAAAAGTAATAGTAATTGTCTTGGGCCCCTATTAGCCGCAGATATATTGTAGATACGTATTATTGAATAGCGGAGAGTTTGGGATTGAGATAGGGATGTATTTGGATAATGGTATATCACTCCATTTATAGCAAATGGAAAAGTTTTCAGGCCATAGCAGTAGTAGCAAGTTTACATGGCCATTGGCCATTCCATGTGCTGTGTTACCCCGCCGGTGGTCACCTACCTAAACGTTTTAGCTAGACTAGTTATGACCAATAAAGGTGAAACTGAGCCACTTCAGCAGTCTCAGAGCCTCTAAAATCTGCAATGTTTAATTTCGTTATACGAGTATTGCGGCTCCCAATCTTAAAAAGCAATGCATGCGTTGTCAGCTGGCCTGATGAAGTACTCACATTGATTTTTGATATCCCGTGCGTCATCTTGCGTTGCATGAACCTGATATCTGTACACCCTGCCTACAGTAGTAGCGGCTTATTGAGAGTACCCCCAAGCGGCTGAAAGGCCACCGAGTATCCTCCATGATATGTAGCTCGAGCAAAACCTGGGGGTGCATTGCGCAGAACTTGCCCCCAGCTGGCATTTATGGGCGGCCTGTAGGAATATAAAGAGTTCACAAGACGTACACACTTCAAGCGATTGTCGAGCTTGGAGATGCAATCCTTGGTTAATGCCAACGGAGAGTCATGTTATGAAATTAAAACCAAGGCAATGGCCCACGAAGACGGAACAAGCTAGTCTTGTAGAACAACCAGCAGGATCCAACAAATTTCAAATGTTTTAGAGCAAGATCTAGGGTATGAATCAGGCGCGGGACTGAGATGATTCGTTAGTCGTTGAGATAAAAGGTGAGGCTTAAAAATCCACACGTGACGGCTTAGCTCCCTGCCTGTACAGGGTACGCCATAGTCTGGTTGGCATAGACAGGGGTACCGGTACTGAACTTTGTGAAGTGGCTGAGGCTCTGGACCAATGCCCCGGTCTAACAATAGACCCTGAAGGCTTTAACAATGTGAGTATGACCAACCAGACGTCCTAGCGTTAACGTTACCACATATCGTAGACCTGTCTTATGCCGTTCGCGGGATTCACCCTGGGAAACTCCCGCAGGGCTGCAGCTGATAATCCTTGATTCAGGTACAAACACGTATGTGGACAATGCTGTGCCATGAAGATTCGGAAAACACGCCTCCGCTCGGATTTGCCAGCCGGGCTCAGCATTCCAAATTTTCCGGATACCCCGAGTTCTTACGTATACGTATACGTATATCCATGAGATCTAGAACGTTAACTCCGACTACGCTAACCCATCGGCATAAGATTGTGCCCGGCCACAATATGCATTTGATGCTATGAATTGTTGACGCCGTCGGCCTCGAGTATCAAAGGGGGGGTTGCTGTAGGGTCGAGGTATCAAAGGGATTTTGCTGTAGGGTCAGGGTATCATGTGCAATAGAACAACGTTTAACATTGATCGTGATATATTTCGTCCCATACTGTAACCAGACTAATCTTACAATGTTGAGATCTGGCTGTGTCAGGGCTATCACGCGACACCCTAGTCTCGTGATGAACTCCCTCCCAAAGGGGTAGTCTCGTCCCCAAAAGGTACCTAACCGAGACAGACTAGCTCGTAATCCGGGATTGGGCTAGTCCCCTTATTGGAGCGCTAAGAATAATTATGAGTCTGGGCACGAGAACAGGTCAGTCCCCTTGCTGTCTAGCTATTGGGGGGGTGTTTGACCAGAATATTATGCGATTTATGTCAGCTGGATTCCGCAACAAATACAGAAATAGGCGCATTCACAATAGTGCCCTTTTCAAGAACACCTCTCAACCTTTCCCGAATTGCGTAACAAAGCGTTCATGTTGCCCCTCGCGGCCAAAGACAGGGGGTGCTCTGTTGTATCATGCTGGCCAATGTTCATGGCCAGTGCTCGCAGCCACGGCTCGAATACGCAGCTGATGTGAGTAAAATTGTTGACCAGAAGGGCCTGTTTTGGTTTCCGGCTGGGAAGATGTTTCGGATGCTGATCAAAATCTTCCCATAAATCACGCTCAAATAATAGCTGTAGCTACTCTTACGGTCAATCCACGAGGGACGAGGCTACTTCTGCAATAAATTAGCCCAGAACATGCATATACCATTTCTCGATCGTCGGTGTGAGCTCAATTGCTCAGACAAATGCGCTCGCTCTTTAAGCGTCATGGTATGAGGCTAAGTAACAAAAACGGCTACGCTGCCTAGGGGATTGCTGAAACTTGACCTATGTACACATTTCAGTTAGTGTATTTCATATGAAGCCTCCAGGTTCCAGTATCTCACCCAGTGCCTCCTGAGATTTCGTTGTCCCCTGCCTGCAATATGAAGCTTGCTCACGTCATTCGCATTGACCATTCCCTAGGGCTATGAAGCTTAGTGGTGAAATTTAAAGCCATTGCCATAATGTTCCAGACCCTGTACAGGCTTACTCTCTTCTAGCTAATACTAACGCCAGCACAGCATAGTCAGCACAGAGCAACATTTCAACGGGTGGCCACGGGTTCGCAAACTTGAGAGAGCCGGCCTCGTCCAGCTTCTGGTGTCTTTAGAGAGGGCATCGCTAGCGTAGGCATGTGTAATTTGTTAAGTACTGGTGAGCACCTGAACCGCATCCCTCGACTGGAGGTACGCATTCTGTGGCTGCGGATCCTTCTGAAAGGCAAAGAAAAGGGGTTGTTACGAGAACAGTAAAAGAAAGGGTTCCCTTTCTTGAGACAACCAGGCTACCTTGTAATATATCTGCTCTCAAACAGGATTGGTTATAGGTTAAGTGAGTCTGGTCCATGTGGTCTATTTAACACTATTTCCACTCCGCTTGAGGAGGGATGCGCCCACCAGACCCTTTCTCCATGTACGTTGCCGTAGGCGCACCATAATATAAACTATAGCTTGATTATTAGTAATTAGGTAGTTTCGAGCTTCCAATATTCCTAACTTAGGCACTTAGTAGGATTGTGGTTTATCTAAAGAGATACTTGATATATAATGTTGGTTTTTTTGTATGCCAACATATATACACACGTAATTAGACTTAAGGATTCTCTTTTAACTAATTCGGCCCTGCAGCTGTAGTTTTGGCCATTACGACCCCAAGCTTATTTGCAAGGTCATGATCATGATGACACTATATTTCCACATGAACTATATTTCCTTGAAACCCATATGCCTGCCACAGCACGGAAGTTACAATGTACAATACAGAAGTGTTGATTTGACAGACAAATTCACAGGGAACAATAATCACTATACCGAGTGACCAGGGTCGTTCGTACAGCTGCGTCGTTATGGCTTTCAACTCCCGACAAACGAAAGAACTGGCATAGGGTCTAAGCTTCTATGACGTCGGAAGGGATACCCCCCCTTCCACCAGAGATATATATTACATGCAAGACAATCATATATATTTGTTTGTATGGAAGTAAAGTGGTGTGGGTGGTGTAGGTACAACCAGAAGCTCGGGCTGATGCACATGCAGTTCTCCTTTTGTCACCGGTCAAACCCAACTGCTCGATAAATAGCCCAATTACCTTATCGAGCAGTTCCAGCCTTGGGGACTTGTCCTATCGTCTTCCACTGCCCCAGGTACCAGGACATCAGAAAGTGCCTAGGTCTAGTCTGCGAGTGTGAAAACCTAGACAAACCAATATGGATGGAAGAGGAGGGGGAGAACTGGGACGCTGTCGAGAAATTCTTCAGCTACCTACAAAAGCAACTGGCAGGAAGCAACTGCGGCGAATAGACGCAGCAAGGTTGGACTACTTTGACGAATCTCCTTTCCGTTCGATTATTGATTTCATTTCCGTTCGTTGATTGATTCCTGTACATAGGCCCCAGTGTGGGCAGATTAACTTGCCTGCACCTTGAATCCAGTCGGAATTCCAGCTGGCTCATCACAGCCACCCTACTGGGGCCGCATATGAGTACTGAGTATCTATAAAAATTAAAATTAAAAAAATAGGCTCGCAGAGTTGGAAATTGAGTGTTCCGTTACTCCCCACAAGCACAAAATACGGGTCATGGCCCTATCTAGAATGTCCATAATGTGCCCTCGGCCACGGGGCTTCCATGCCTTGGATCCCCAATCATTCACTACACTTGGAATCATACGTATCAAGGATTTTGCTCCACTCGCTGGTCGTTGTACTTGAGCTAGGACTCAAATCTATCTCTATTATCTATGTTGCCACATAACACATTCAGGAGAGCAAGTGCAAGCGATGCTCGAGGAAAGGTGCGTGCGGATAAAGCCTTGCACAGCTGGAAGTCTAATCATGTCATATGCAGCTGGTAACTTTCATCGATGTCCCACGCCCCGGTGCATATGTGATCAACAACACACACAATAGATGTGAGTAAATTGGTTGTTTCGGTTATAGCAGCGAAAGTCCTTTGGGACAGCTTTCTAGTATGTGAATCACTACCTTCTTCTACGAACACGAAATACAGGGTCCCTATATCTGGACCTCCAGTACAAACGAGCATGAAGCCTACATCTGTTGCATGCATGGTTCACGCGGTATTTGCATTGTTTGCCAATCATCCAGGAATGTCTGTTCGAAAACTTTAGAATATAGGGTGTGCCACCCTGTACCCAATTACACTCTTACGGGTAGGGTTATGGACATTCAATTGCGGAATTCTAAAGTGCCGGGATAGGCTTTATAAGGGAAGCCCCCAGCTAATACCATGCAACCTGAAACATCCCTTAGCGCATAGCCCGGCATCCTTCACACAAAACACGTCCCGCGTGGAGCCTCTTTCCTTCCTTACACTTGCCTCTCCCATTATTCTTCGTACACTATCCACCATGAGTGGGGGGGAGGTATACTATGATCCAGAGGGTGAAGACCAAGCAGAGCCTACCGAATGGCGTCATGTTTGGGAGGACTCAACAGGCAGTTCAATCAAATATTTTGCTTCAGAATCCGAATACGAATCCCATCGGCAACGAGTGCGCAGAGCGTCTTTTGGAGATCAATTTGATGAACGAGAAGAGAATCTCTTGTCCTTCCTACTGCACCCAGACACGAGCGATTTTCCAGAATTGGGCGATTATAGAGAAAGTTTCATCCAGATTTACTTCCACCTAAAACAGCGTATTGAGCATGAGAGGAAAGGAGAACTGTATAGCGAGGCGGGGTTCGATGGGTGGAGTCGTGAAGTGGCAACACTCGAGCTCAAAGCAGACCTTCAACAACTGGTTCTCGAAGGACGACGACCACAGCATGGACAGGTGAACGGCTATCGTATCCGAGCCCTTCATCCAGCAGTTCGTGACCTGATCATTGAACTCTGCGAAGAGCACCAGGGTGCAGTACTCGGCGCCGTTATGAAGTCACGCTGGAACAGGATCCTCAGGCATGTACCCTCATACGTAGAGCACGCAGGAGAAGATCTGGAAACTCCTTTCAAGGCGTGGGTCACGGCGGGTCAACCGCAGGAGGTAGCCTATGTACAGCAGTACCTCAGGCTGAGCAAAGATAATAGCATAATCCGCTTCATCGGCGATCTTACTTTCTTATTAGTGCAAGTCTGGATGAAGTTACATGAAGGCCATGAGTTGTTTTGCACAAGTCAATGCACCTATCGTGACGAAATGGGGGCTAGACTCAGAGCACTATACGTCTACGGATGTCTTGCCCCTGCCAGCCATAACGACGGACAGCCTAATACCCCACTTCAAGAGATCCTCGAGCAACATCTTACAGATGGAGTTCCACTTTACTAGAGAGAGAATAGTGTAAAAAATACTGCAGATGGCCGACAACCTTTTTAACCAGGTAGAGGGATGATTTTCGTAGGGTACAGTTTTTGGAGGCATATATGATTCATTTATGCTATTCTAGGGCCTTGAGAGACCAATTTCAACGAACCACGTTCTCCTTTCTATATCTTTACTTCACTGTTCATGCTTTTCGTTTACTTTTTAGAATCTCTCTGGCCTCAGTCTCAAGCCTCGTATTTTTTTCATTTATAGTGATAGTATAGCTGCAGAGGAGTGTGGATTACCGGCCGTCCTTTGGTTTTCTGCTTTCTGGCCAGTATATATCTTTTTCAACACCATTTCTTTCTTACTTTCTCCCATGATAATCTCCGTAGGCACAAGAATTGAATTTGAGATATGATATGGTGCTAGTGTATCTGGTATCTTACCTAGGTGCTTACTATATATTTGCTGCATCTACAGGATGCCTACACTTCTACGCAGTCAAGCACGGATTACGACTGGACGTAATAGCCTTCGGAACCGGTACCGGATCTGGATGCTCTCGCATGCGTGCATATTGCTAGCTCGGGCAAGGCAGTAAAGGCACCAGCTGTAATACTCAAGAACTTGCGAATAAGAATGGATACTAAGTATGGTCGCCGGTCTATCAATGGCGGTGCCAACTGTAGTCTGTAGCTAGTCTACATCGATCTTGTACATATATATCGGCTACATATATTCATTGCAATGGGTTGCTAAGCCTTCCAAAGCAAGCACTTACACCTAGTATCATGAGAGGAATTTGTGCATAACGAGTACCTTAGTGCTTGTAAAATCGTCGATATATCATGAGCAGGTATGCAATTGCAATTGCGATGGGCACGTGCACGTGGCCATGAGGTTGGTACTTCCCTGATCAGGGAGTGAGCCAGCCAAGAGCAACTAACCCACTTGGGCAGTCACCCCAATGAGGCAGCTGCCCCCACAATCAACAATGTAGTCTAATTACCAACAATAGCCTTGTTCAATGTCGTCGATATTAATGACCACCTCATGTAAGTGGCCATGATTCCATCAAATGCTCAATATCATCAACTATTGGCTCACTCCTAGTCACGGCCATGATCGCGGGTGCATGTATATAGTTAGCGCAATATGTATGTAGACACAACTCACGCCAGCTCAGAACTAGTGATTCAATTTATACATTACATCCGGATATCTAGAGGAAAATGTCCAACAACTCTGTCCCATATCCCCTAGCCCGAAAGAGGACCAGGGAAGGCTCAAACCCCCCCCCCGTTTCTACCAATACCCGA
>Ga0307511_10003041_pt1 | contig 17335 bp, 15 predicted proteins | sample 13_EM_MG_FD_200266 | JGI IMG/M metagenome (GOLD analysis project Ga0307511, IMG submission 200266) | Populus trichocarpa ectomycorrhiza microbial communities from riparian zone in the Pacific Northwest, United States - 13_EM | ecosystem: Host-associated > Plants > Roots > Unclassified | place... | reverse complement strand
TGCTGTGTGTCTGGCGGGGGAGGGGGGGGGGGGGGTGGTGATGGGTGAGAGTTTTCTGAAATAGCGTATTTGTGTTACAACTGTAGGCCTTTGACGGGGTTGGTATACAGGGAATAGAGGATGGGGAGAGAGAGGGAAATATTGCTGCTATATCTATCTGCTGCCACGCTAGGCTAATATGTAGGTTTACGAGGTTACGAGCGGAGGAATCTTGAGAGAGATATATTCGTCAGGGCTTAGCTAGAGATCGCTATAGTCTTAATGCTATGGCTATAGTATCCTGTCTTCCTTATTTCGCCAGCGGATTCCAGCTCTTTTATCCTCCTCGAGTTATCCCAATAGGCCATTTTAGGCTTCCCTGTTCATGCCCGCATATCCCAATAGGCCATTCTCGGATTCCTGCGTTTCCCGTGATGCCTCCCGTGATATCGCACGTGAGAGTAATTCCTACAAATATAACATATTCGCCTTTGATACCGCCATTACCTCCCTGCCCCAAAAAAGAAGTGAAGGTAGGAGAACACCAGTGTCTAAGAGCTTCTCAGTACACTCCGTGACGACCTAAAGGAGCCGGCGGTGAAGAACAGAAGCCAGTGTTAAGATGTAAACCCACACGCAGAGGAGATGAGCTTGTCTTAGGTTGATTATAGACGGCGTGCAGGTATGTTACGAATGACTCGTTGTGTGTGCGCTGGTTATGTGGTTCGTGTTGATCTACTGTACCTCCATATAGATGTAGATGAGAGAAGATGATGCCTAGGTTGCTACCAGTGGAAGGCCTTCATAGCCATTCTCCGTAGGCCTGGCTAGGCTACTGTTACCTATCTATGCTAACTAATGCAACATGGAACATAAAATGCTATCTAATGAAGACTTAGGGGGGCTACCATAATCCCCTGAAAGGAAAGTCCCTCCCACTCCCGAAGTGCGCGTTGGACTGGCTTCGTCCAGTAGAGCAGTGTTCCATGCAGGTACCTATGTATGAAGGTGTAACGGGGCAAGGCCTATGGACTGTGGATAAAGCTCCAGGGAGCGCTCGTGGTCTATGGCTGAGAGGAACGTATGTATTGAGAGTATATACAAGACGTTGCGTGAAGAGGGAAGGAGAACGGGAGAGTAAGGAAATACAGGAGAGTTATATAGAGATTCCGCCGCCCAAATAGCCAATAGAGATAACCTAAGGAACCTACGGCCCATTGTCCGATCCTTCGATCCTCTGCATCCATAACAGCTGAACTCGTCCTTCATGCATACTCAGCCCTCGTATCGCCCGATCCTGTGCATCCAGCCCTTGAGGGTTATGCGCCGTGACAGAAGGCAGGTTGAGAGAAATCGAGTCTATTGTTTTATACATAAGACACACCCAAGAAATGCCCAATACGAGTTATTCTATGATACTTCTCGTTAATGGTAGCATAGGCTTAGTTCTTCTTGCATTCCGGTATAGACTGGTCCATTCCGGTATGGCCTGGATTCCGCAACGGACCAGAACATTTACCTGATACATACTATCTAACGGTCTCGAGACCGCTACCTTACGCAAAGTATCCCTTAGTAACCTTTGCAGATGCTCAAGTAGATATATAGGGAGATCCGGAATAGTGCGCGGAAGTGGCGGATTTCCTATGTCAAAAGGGGTGAATATTCATATTATATAAAATCGCCTGAAGCGGCCGAGTGATTGAATCATCCAGCCAGGTCTCCACCCGGGTATGCACTTCCTTGCCATATACTAGATAGTATCAATGCGAGTATTGAGTTGATAAAGAAAATAATAAGAAAATGCTCAAGCAGAATTCTCTTGGACGCTGCCTTTCTTCACCGAGCTCAATAATTAAGTAGGATCAACATATAGAGCCTCCCTTCTTGTACAGCAGCTGGATCGTACAGTGCCTCTAGGCTGATGTGCTTAATCTGCCCCCCCAGGCAATACATACATATGGCTCATGAAGTAGGGATAAAAAGTGCCATGGTTCTCTCAAATTCCTTTTCAATATTCCCCCTAGCGTCTTCTTTTTCCGATATACCCTCAGTCGTTATAGCAAAGCAAGGAAAACATTTCTCACAGCTAGTTGCTTGCACCAGAGATATAAGTGTTGCCCCAAGGCGCTCGCCCCTGGCTGTATCCAAAGAGAAAGTGATGGACAAGTCTCAACCTGGCGAAAGTTGTCCAGATGGTCGAGGACTGACATATTTGCAAGTGCTGCCCAGTCGTAAGCTGTTTTGCCAATACGGTCTCTCATATTGATATCCACATCATCTCTTGCCAGCAGAAGCTGCTTAATTGTCTCGTTGCCTTGCTCGGATGCCCATGACAGCGGTGTCCGGTCATTTTTATCTTTCGAATTGATATCCACGTCGTCTCTTGCAAGTAGCAGTCGCATAACTACTTCGTGTTCATCTTTCCCTCCCACGGCTGCCCATGTTAGCGATGTACAGCCATCGTTATCTTTTGCGTTGATATCCACATCGTTTCGCCCGAGCAGCAGCTCCACAATTGCATCATGTCCACCCACAGCTGCCCATATTAGCGGTGTCCAGCCCCGTCTGTTATCTCTTACATTGGTCTCCAGATCGGTTCTGGAAAGGAGCAGCCGCACAACTCCCTTGTGCCCTTTCTCTGCAGCTAATGGCAGTGGTGTCTGGTCGTATCTGACTCTTACATTGATATCAACACTACCGATATCGATGTCTCCATCAAGCAGCAGCTGCACAATGTCCTCATGTCCATTCTTGGCTGCTAATGACAGCGCTGTCTGGCCATTCTTGTCCTTTGCATTGACATTGATATTGTCTTCCCAAAGGAGCAACCGCACAACTGCCTCGTGATTACCCATAGCGGCCAATGACAGTAGTGTCCGTCCTAATGTGCCAATGCCAAGATTGATATCCACATCATTTGTGAAGTTAAGTAACCAGTCTACAATTTCCTGGTGGCCATGTTGGGCCGCGAACGATAGTGGCGTTCGTCCAAAATTATCCTTCACATTGCTTTCTATGTCACCTCTCCGAAGCAGCATTGCCACAATCTCTTCTCGTCCGTCTTCACTTGCGTGCGACAGTGGTGTCCGCCCATCATTGTCCGTTAGATTGATGTTCACATCATTCCGTGCAATTAACAAGCCCACAACTGACTCGTGTCCACGTTTAGCAACCCATGTTAGCGGTGTCCAGCCATCATTATCTTTAACGTTACTCTCAACATCATCTCTTGCAAGTAGTAACCGCACAATAGCTTCATTCCCACGCTCAGCAACCCATGTAAGTGGCGTCCAGCCCCACCTGCTATCCTTGACATTGGTATCGATATCATCCTTCGCAAGAAGCAGCCGCACAACTGCCTCCTGCCCACTCTGTGCTGCCCATGATAGTCCACTTCGTCCTTCGCAATCTAAGGTATTGACATCCACATCATCTCTTTCAAGTAGCAGCTGTATAATCGCCTCATGTCTACCCTTGGCTGCTAATGATAGCGCTGTCTGGCCATCCCCGCCCTTTGCATTGATATTGACACCATTTCTCGCAAGCAGTAGCCGTACGATTGTCTCGTGCCTACCACGAGCTGCCAATTGCAGGGGCCCCATCTGGCCATCCTGGTCAAAATTTGCCACAGCCCTCAGCCGTGGGATTATCTCGTGCCCACCACGAGCTGGCAATTGTAGAGAGCCTATCTGCCCATCCTCATCCCTTGCATTGACATTAACATCATTTCTTGCAAGCAGTAACCGTACGATTGTCTCGCGCCCATCACGAGCTGCCAATTGCAGGGGCCCCAGCTTGTAAATGTCTTGGGAATCAATGTCAATATTGTCGGTTGCAAGCAGCAGCCTCACAACTTTCTCGTGACCTTTCTGAACTGCAACAAATAACGGTGTTTGTCCCAACCGATCCTTTGCATTGATGCTATCTCCCGCAAGAAATACCTGCAAAACTGCCTCGTGCCCATTTTTCGCCGCGTAATGCAAGGGAATTCGACCAAATTCATCTTGTAAGTGTACTACAGCAATGTCCATCTCATATATGTACTTCGCAAGTTCAGTTAATCCAAAATGAGCAGTCGCATGTGCTGCTGAAAATAAAGAATAATAGTCGCCGTAGCAAGTCCCCGGGAATAAACTAAATAAGACTTGCAGTGCACAAGGAGGGAGTCTGCTCTAATGAGAGAGTAATTCGATAGCCAAGCGTTCTACTTTATCATTTCCCTGCCTTCTCACATAATCGCCCCAATAAGTAGCTGCATACTTGAGAAATGTAAACATTTCCATCCTTTCAGTAAACTCAGTCTCTGTTGAACAATATGGAGTAACTTGCTTGAAGTTGAGGTACGTCAAACACGTCTTTGCCACCAAGGTGCAGCCATCAGGAAAGTATTTGTCGGCATACGCCTGGAAATATTCCTCGAGCGAATAGTGCACAAAACGGACTGTTGTTGTCTCTTCATCCACCACAACTAACCAACAACAACAACCTAATAATGCTTTTTGAGATGGGATATTATCTTCATCAAACTCGGAATCGCCGTGCTGCACAGCCAGTGCGTGCTGGAGCTCTTTCAGGGTAAGTGGTCGATAGGCAAGTTTGTAACCACATCAGCACGATGATGCCTAATTTAGCATGACGTCGAGACTCTTGTATCCTCCGTACTACTCCGTCAAAGGCCATATAGAGGTCTTCTGGTAATGTATCGAGTGCGCGCCGCCTCTGGGCCTTTGTTGGCTGTTCAAGCATTATCTTGATATGCAAGGTGGGGAGAAGGAACCTTTGATGGTTAATGCCTGCCCTAAGTACGTGGTGGTTTTGCAACTCACATTCCCTTTGATCGCCCTACGACTCCAGCTACGATTTGCTCTTGCAATTCTTCATCCATTGCATCTTCATCTGTATCAGCTGCAATCTCCTGTTTCAGATATTCCCGGATATCCTCCGGATTTGCCGTAATGTCTACTTCAAATTGTTGCATAAAGATCGTACCTACATCCGCGCATTCTCTAATCATCTTTTCTTTTGTAGTGATTTCATCAATAAAAGGCTGAACGTCAACACTAAATGGCTTCCACATGTCTACCATTCTCCTTATCCCTAAAGCAGTACTCATAAGCAAACTCATGATCACATATAAAATAGATTTTGTTTCACCTTACACCTAGCATTAAAATATTCTCGAACCTTGATTGAGAACACTATAACTGCAGCATAAAGCTCCGGTAAAGCCAAATCCAGGGTATTCCTGAGTGCCAGACTGTTTGGCGTTGATGCGTGCAATGGAACCCCCACATATATCCCGGCATAGAACTCGGCTAAGGCCATCTTCTCTACTATGGCCGCCATGGTTGCTTCAAGACATTCAATGGCCTCTGCATAGTTCAGAGCGACCTGTCAAGCATAAGCTTGTGGTAATTATACAGGGGGGTAAATTATTTTACGAACCCGGAGTATTGTCCGAGCACAAGCCCAAACCAAGGCCGTAATATCTGGATGATATTGTATCGTCGTATCGACAACCTTTGCGTATTTTTCCACACTTTTCAGGACTTTCCCCCAACGCTCCACCACTATGACTTCTTTCCCATCCCATACATATCGCCATCGCCTTTTTTGGACATCCGTCTTTGCCGTGTCTAGATCCTTGAGGATAGATTGTAGATTTTCCGTTGCTGAGTTAGAGGTGAGGTTCTGCGGAGCAAGTAGGGGTAAACTGTGCTCCAGCAGTTTTTTGTTCGTGATGTTGACAGTCTTTTCCCACACAGATGAGACTCTACCTGGGCCCTGGGTGCTCAGATTATTTATGAAGCCGGATGGTGGGTTTATTTGAGAAGGTACTGGTGCTGTAAGCACAGCTCCTGAAAGCGAGGCAGCTGGGTCACCGGAGGAAGGGGAGCAGCTAGGGTAAAGGATCTGGCTAGGACACCCCTGTATATTGGCTAATGGAAGTGAACTCGAACATGCTCCAATACTGGTTTCCGTAGCTTGAGGTGCGGAAGCGGAGGCAGCTGCAGCATTCTGACCAACCGCTGGCGAGATGTAGGAGTGTGAATGGTATATTGCTACTGCTGTGCCAGATGCGAGGGGTGATGTTTTCGAGATGTTAACCCCACCACTAACAGTGTCAGTAGGTGATTCATAGGTGATTATTACCGGCAAACGATTTGGTGGAAGTATTTCACTACTGTCGCCTCCCGATCCCCTACTTGCTACTGACGAACCCCACTCCGGAAGTCTTGACTCCTGTGAAGGGGTGATGGCCGAATAGCTCGCCTGGGCTTGACTCGTTAGGTTTGTGTTGGCGTTTTGGGAACTGTAAGAGGGTGAAACAGCTGAAGCGAACGACACTGCACTGGCGCTGGCTGCCGTAGAGTATGACTGCAAATTTAAGCTTTGAGGTCGTGGGGGAGCACTGCTGGCCGATGCAGGTCGAATGGTACCTCAGAGCTCCTACGACTTCGCCCCAATGGTAATAGCAATGTCGATAGTTTAGAGGAGCTGGGGTGAATAGTGTTGCCACTATTACTAGTAGATTCCGAAGACTGGGTGACCAGAATCCCTCCGCTGGCTTGGTTGATAATATCCCCAGAGATCTGATCTCTAGACGGCACGGGCGACTTGGAACGTCGGGACTTGAAGAGATTGCGCAATGGTATTCTGCTGGCTGATAGTTGATCTGTGATTGTAATACTCAGTTGATGTCGGTGCTGATATTGTCAATACAAATCTTATGGATCGATATTCTGTAGCTGAGTATGGTACATGTAAGGCTGAGTTGGGGGTTCACTGTTTTGAAAGTTGAGGCTGTTGTTGTAATTGGACAGAATCGTCTGTGAGCTAACAATGATCCGGCATGGTCCATCAATACCCTATCCTGTCCGGCTCCCATATCCATACTGTATGGAGGATATCTCACAATCTATTACCCTGTACGTAGTAGGGTTACTGTAATTGGTGGGGAAGCGATAGGTTGGAGGGAAAGAACCCCTGCAGACTTGGCACTCCAAAGCAAGCCCCACGATGAGTCCTATACAAATACAACTTAACCAAAAAACCTACTATTACAGACGGACTTTGACAGACTTGTCCTTCTTCACCTACATTTATTATCTATACTGGACACTAACCAGACTGGCTGAGGGGCCTTGACGGGAACATCCCCCTTCAAAATGTGCTCGTTAGTCTGCCAAGTTATTTGACAGTGATTGAGAGGGGTATCGCCCTCATCTTCCTACAACTACGATGTTCAATTACCTTAATGTCACCGAAAATTGGTGGTCCTTGGTGCAATATCCAAAGTGTCCCGAATCGGACAGCTGAGCAGGTGTATATTGAAAACCCTCCTAGGTCAAATAGGTCAAGGGGTATCGGCAGCCTAGATAGAGGGACTGTAATTGATGTATGAAGTGCATTAGAACATGGAATATAGAGCAGGCTCGGGAGCACTGCTGTCCAGATGATGGTCCTATTATTAGTAGATAACTTGTCCCCAGACAAAACTTTCTAGGCTGGCGAGCAACAACACTAGACTACAGAAGATTCTGGGGGGATAGCCTGAGAAATTTGGAACGATAAATATATGCCAGAGCAGTCCGTACATGCTTGGCCGATTTCGGGATTTTGGATATCTGAGAAAAGGGAGTATAAGAGCCGTACTTATCCAATTATAAAGGCCAAGGGGTTTCTATAATGATTTAGGGGCCTTTTGAGGTAATAGCTATGAAAATTTTGTACCTTTGGTGGAACACTCGGTCAACTGTCTTGTTGATTGTTAGCTGCTCCAGATGCTGGCCTCTCGGTCATTGACAATAGCAATTGCTAACTAACCACATAATTTCATGTGCTAGACTCCAACAAGGCAATGCTCCAGTCCATATAACAATAGTAGCTAATCACTAAATTCCTTGAGCACGGTTGATGAACACCCTCCATATAGCCTAGATCTCAGCCATATGTACCGTGTATGGATTCACTTTTAAAGGTACCCTCCTGTTAACTGTAAACATATCTGGCGGACGAGATGCGGCTCATTCCTATACCGTCATTACCTTGTAACCGGCCTTGAGCCTATTCACCTAGCCTCTCACGTTGAGTTGCATGTGCTACCATGTGCACTCATGTGAACGTTCATGTGCACACATGTGCACATTCACCTGAATGCTCGTTCATGTATATATAGCTTCTGTATTGCCTGCTACTTCTGTATATTCATATCACATCAGTTCACTTCATTATAGTAGCTAGATCAATACAAGCTTCTACCTCTCTCTCTCTCTCTCTCTCTCTCTTATAGCACGTCCTTCACTGGATTCACGACTCACCGCTCGCCACGTTCAGTCTGGAAACAATTTTGGAGCCTCTATCTGAGTTGTTGCGGAGAAGCAGCTATAACCGCGTGCCAGCTGCAACTACAGCGGCGGGCTGGTACAAGTGCTGCTAGATACACCTTCATCTTTCACTCCGCTTCCAATTCTCCCAATCTAGTTGGAATCTTGGAATCTATTTCTTTGGTACCTGTATTTAGCTCATTTCAAATTTCAGATGGCAGCGATAACTACCAAGGTCCGAGAACAGACCACTTGGTCAGCCCAATCGGCCTGTACGCCATTAGTAGATACCGGTACGTAGCTTGCAGCGAACCATTGGCCAATGGTTTGAACTATTGACATTGCTGAATGGAGTAGAACAGGGGTCCATACAGCTGCTTTAATCATGACATACCAATACTTTTGAGTACAAGCTACTTAATTCTCGTCGCCAATGAATTAGGATGTACATAGTATAAGTGTGGTGATATACTGTACCTCCCTATACCGTATATACTTCTATGCGGCTCCACAAATATAAACTAGCGCTATCCGATCACTGCAGCCACAAAAACAGACCTGTAGAAGAATTCCGTGCATGCATGAAGAGGGGTACTTTAGTCTCTCGACGACAACGGAGCAAATTACTTTCACGATTGTGTAAATATGTATGTACAGTCGAGTTGCAAAGTGATCGGACAAGACGTTTTGCAACGCTACCAAAATCCACAAATATAAACTAGCGCTAGCGCTATCTGATCACTTTACAACCCAGCTGTACATGTATCAATGCTGCCTATATATACATTACATGAAGAGGACTACTTGAGACAATCATGGAAACCAATGCCAGAACCAAGCCATAGCTGGTATCATGTCTCAATACCACATCTGTAGTGCATGCGTGGCTTGGTCTTCATTTTGCAGCAGGTATATAATTAATATTGGCTCGTATCGAAGGTATCGTGGGGCTATGGAGCTAGCGTATCATGAACCGTAGTTCGCAAGCAGAATTGTAGTATTGGTTCAGCTATCCTGTCAGACCACCAGTACCGGTAGCTAATAGGCTATGGAATGTGGGCAGGATATCCACGAATCACCGATCTGGTGGATACAAGGTTATTGGAAGGAGTCGAATTTTGTACCTATTGCACATTCCATTGAGTATGGTCTCTTACAAGCTCAAGGCTACGGTATGCTTTAGGGCCCTACATTCTATAAGTTAGTAACGTATTGAAACAGGGGGCCTCCGCACAACCACATTTCTGTAGATGCCCACGGCAAGCATGTAAGCAACTCCCAACAATATCTGCTCGCAGCTTAAGTATTTAAGCCCACCGTAATGACCAAATTCTGACCTCTACAGCACCAGTTCCACCCGTCACCATGGCATCTCCCTCCCAATTCTTCGATCCATTCTTCTCAAGTTCTCTTGACCTAACCCCCCAGGTATCGGGCGAGCCTCCTCCTCAAACCGAACCAACCAGTGCCCCTACAGCTGGCTCCGACAACCTAGAATGGAGCTCCCAGGGACTGCTGACGGGCGCCACCAGCGCCTTGACAATTGCCTCGCACCTACCAGCTGCAGGTGTTATCTCTTTGACAGGCCCACTCCCACCAGCACCGAAACCAGAATCGTCACCCACCACTGACAGGAAGCCAACACCCCCCGTAAACGAGTATAAGCTTCCCGTGCCAGGGCAGGGTACAATTGCCGTGTCCTCAAACCCTGGTGACACGTTCACGCTCGCTGTCGGTTCTGAAGAGTGGGAGGCACTATTACTCATGAGGGTTGGCACTGATTCTTGCAAACTGTCCTACACGTCCGGTGATGGTAGCATCGTCGACATCCGTTCCGTGGAAGTACCAGCCACAGGCGCGGCCACAAAGAAAGCCGGAATAAAGACGACAAATTGGCTCTCCATTGATCACAAGAACGGGATATTGCGTTATGGGAAACATTACACTAACGTCAAAAATACGCTGCTTTGCGTAGATTTGAAGAAAAAGGATAACGATAAGGGGATTTCAGTGTGGAATCAGGGTGGCTATGCTTGGATTGAGAAGCTGAACACTGTGAGGATCGTACACGAGGTAGGATAACGCCCGAACCTAAAACCGCGATATCGATAATACGCACTGACAGTTATCTTGGATCTTGTGTTGGACAGGGAGCCAAAGTCAAAATCTCTGCCTTACCCGTCGTGCTTGACCACTCACCCTTCATCAAACCCAGTACACAAATCTCACTCCTAGAGTTGGAGAGTGGGGCATACACTGTCCCTGCAAACTTACCTGTGGCTTGTCAGCAGTTATACGACAATATCTACGGTGTGGAACTGGACGATGGATCCTTTAAGGATTTTGCGACAGCTATAAACTGGAGCTGTAAGGACGAGGGATATTGGGCAAACAAGAAGCTGAAGGAGAAGGCTGAAAAAGGGGTGTTGGGAAATAATATCAAGGGGACATATCTCCGGATTACGATGGGATGGAATTTGGTAAGCTCTATGGGCTGAAGCCCCTCCCATTGAATATTTATGATTTTAATCTGCGAGACAGGGAGATTCTCCAGGTATACCATATGTTCTGGAGATCTGGCCACCGGGGCATTTCTCCCCCATCCACGACCATGGAAACGCATGTGGGGTGATTAAGGTCAGTATGAAGAAATTTATTTCTGCGTTAATATCTATCCCTGTGCTGATGATGAAACAAAGGTTCTACACGGGGAGATCGACGCGACTTTCTATAGCGAGTTCGATGTCCCACAGGAAATCGGCACCGCCAGGTTCTTAAAAGGCAACATCACATGGCTTGGTGACCAGAATTACCAGGTTCACAAACTACATAATAAGTCCGAGACAGATGTTTGTGTCACTATACAATGCTATAGGTGAATTGCCACGTGGAATGTCGCCAATCGACACGGGATGCATGTTAATTTTTTGGATAGGTATGCGGACCATGCCAACGTCTACGAGGACGTGTTTCGTTTCGAGCGAGACGGCAATATCGAGTCGTTTATACCAAATAGTGACCTGAGCTTCAAGGAGTTCAGAGATGAGATGAGGGCGGAGTGGGAGAGGTGCCCATTGAACCCAGACAGGAAAGGAGTGATGAAAATATAGGCAAACGGGTCCGTGAAATTTTTTCGGAATATGCGTAAGTTCCCCCGTGCATGGGAATATAGGCATGACTGTAGGTGTGAAATTTTGAAATGTCTTGAGGTATTGTAGCTTTTTCTACTTCACATATTTTCTTGAGTTTGGACTAGTCTAAGCATAACATTTTGAATATCAGATACATTACCTTGGTAAACTGCTGCATAAACGTGAAACATCATTGCATGCCCTGAAAACACGACTTTTCTTTGCTTCAGAAATAATAACACTTGGAAATGTGGAAACCAATCCAATTGCATTATTATGAAAGACCTGAGGCTATGGAACCAGACTACTGCTATGGTATAAGCGTGGGGTTGCTGTTTAGTTTTTTGGTAGTCTGGTTGAGATTTCTACTTTGACGTAAAGTTTACTTCGCCGATATCAGTCAATCTTATCTGATTCTAGAATATGCCTTTGCCAAGATATTCTCCGAACTCATTGAGTCGCATAAGACCACCAAGGCTCCCATCCCGAGCCCAACCGACCATGTATTATTTACTTAAAAGCCCAAATTTCCTATAATCGATACAGCGAATACCCAAATTTGCCCCACCTCCACCGGCAACAGCAACTTACAAACTATCAGGCCCAGACTTTCAAAGTCGAGGAAGTTACATGTATACCGGTTGTGGAACGAAGTGTGGGAGAAGCATCGGTGGTTGCCGATGTCACAGTTTGTATGGTTTTAGAAAATTTGATTCGCAAATCGCTGATAGTTGAGTATCCAGAAATTATGAACGCCGGATATCGTAGTCTGTATGCATTTGCAAGCCATACTTGAACTTGTATTTGTGCGATAGCGCGGTCAAAAATGGAACCGTATTTTCCTAGCTTGCATGTTTCCATTTGCGTCCCTAGAACGTTGTTTTCAAACGACATTTTGCGAGAATTGTTAATACAGAAGAGCTTGGACAGTAACCCAGATAAGCTACGTCTCTTCACGTTGCTGATGATGCTTGTTGAGCTGTTTTTTTGTAGCTCCTGAATTAGGATGTCGGGATCGATGTAGTTGTCAATGAGTTTTCCATTATCCGTCCAAGAGGTATATCAGGGGACAAAAGATTTAATAACACGAGGTGGATATCTTTTGTATGCATCTCGCACTGCGCGGGTTCGGAGTTGACTGTCACTATAATCTGTCTCAATTACTTCCTGCGACTGTTATATATGCTCCGGCCCAGTCATTAACGGTAGAAGGACTAGGTGATATGATCAAGGTGTGAGAATGATATCGCGATTGTCAAGTAACTCTCTTTACCTTCGTCATGATGAACAAGTCCTCGAGCCAGTTCCCCACATCCCAAGGTTTATCCTTATGGATGATACGCTAATGACCTAAACCTTCTCACATGCAAGGTACGCTAATCAATCCACCATAATCTCCACCATAATATGACTATGCTAGCAGCGTTACCCGATATGGTACTTCTAAACGGGAGTTCAGTCGCTACATAGCTAGACAAGGTCAATAGAGGTTAACTGGGACCGGAAAATAAGAAGTGGAGTCGAACAACTCCACTCAGTGGGGCAAGCAATTAATGGATAAAAGGCGGGTATTAAAAGTGAGAAAACAAGCTAAGATAGAAACACGACAAGTTTCCCAGCAGTGAAGAAGTTCAATATCTACGTACGCAAGCAACCCAAGGCATTAATTGTACAGGCATTCGGTAAGTATTTTTTTGATGCGAGATATTCATGCAGCGGAATGTTTATACATTGTTAGAAAATAGCCAATAACGGTACATAGGATGCAGTAGAGCCATTTACAGCTGAAGTATGTGCAAATTTTGATCGATTCATCCGCCGACCAGAGCATCGATAAACCCCCATCGCAATCGATATCAACTTCAAACGGCATATGGGGTTTTAAACATCATTATGGAGCGCGCCATCTTGAAAAAATTCCCAATAGTGTTCTTTCCGCAATTGCCGATAACCCAGCTGTCATTACCTTACGTGGGGCAGCTGGAGCTGCATCCCACAACCCAGCAGGATCAACTCGAGCACACTACAACTGCAGAACTGCCTGAAAACTAAGCCTGCCATCCCCGAGGGACTGGTAATGGAATCTGCTGCAACAACTCAAGCGGAGTGGATGTGGAGGGAAGTCATGGAGCGACCCTGACAGCAGAAGTATCAAGGGGAGGATAGCCAGGGTAATGATAGCGAGGTGGAATAGATATGGGTTATGATGTATATTTGTTTGTTTTTTTGTTTTTTAGTAATTAGTTAGCTGATAGAAACGAGCTTTCCTCCATAATTTTGACCGGACCAGTCAATTGGTAGGGCCAGTCATCAAGAGGCCAGTCTAATGATCAATAGGCCGGGCTACTGACGAAAAATAAATGTGTCCTGACTGGGCTGGAACATATCTAGTAACGATCGGGAATGGTGTACCTAGCGACCACTCTCAAAAATTACCGAACAGTCACCTCGAATCATCGCTCCTTCATGATGGCTTCCTCAGCATACTCCCCAGCTCGATAGCAACTATGAGGTCAATATCAAAAAGTCCTTATCTAAGGGTCTATAGTTATTTACGTTAGAACAGCTTCCGCCGTAGAACTGTAAGTTGTTGCAAAATCGAAGCTTTACATACAACTGCAAAATTTTGTTCAACCAGGTTCGCCTCATCCAGACTGTATTCCATTCCGGTTCCCCCACAATCTCAAGAAAATCAACCGGCACCAAGTTAGGCAGAGTTTGTTGATTGGGTCATGACTGCCACTTCAGGAGGATGAACATAGGTTTTGGGGCCCGTTCGTGCATTGGGGTATTTGATAATAGCAAGCGATATCGATCGCATCAATTGGGGACGTGGTGAATGGTTTTGTTTTTTCCTTCGTTTTATATTGTTTCTTAATCTTGCGAACCTCAGCTCAGGGTAACCCCCGTATGCGAACATTCTTCCTTACCCTCAACTCTGTAATTGCTCCGATCTCAAACAGCAAATGGAATCAATGATTGTTGCCCTTTGCATTAATTAAATGCGGCTACATCTCCATCCACACCACGGCAGACTCCCTAAACTCGCAAACGCCTCGACCATAAGATACAACCTTTCGACCAGATACAACAATACCATTAAAATACGGTCGACACAATCAGGGACCCCACTATGGCAACCACAGGCCCCACCGGCAGTACCAGCGCGCACAAAAAAACCTAGTACGTTCCCCGCCCCATTTAGGGAGTACTTTCAAGACCCACTCGTATCCACGACAGGCGGTAGAGAGACCGGAAGCTCGCTATAGCTAGGTAACGCTCGAGGTAGGTTGGGGAATGGGAATTAATTCTGGGGTGCGAGATGTACACCCCCGTAGATTGCGGCTGTCCATCCTGCCACTGCATACGACTCTCCCCTCGGATATGGTGGGGCTACCAAGCCGGAAATTGCTCACCTTTGGTGTCAATCGACGCATATATCTGACACCCTCAATCAATGTCTTCGCAGAACATTTTCCAGCTAGTCTCTAACCTGCCAGTCGTGGGGATTTTTCCGCTCGAGAAATCGATAAGGAACTGAGCCTGCTCGTAGTGTCATAATCGAACGAGATATACTTCTTTGTGCCACTAGTGTGGAATATGCAAAATGGGCGCACGGGAAGTGTCCCCGCTACGTGCCCGGTGCTCATGCCATTCTGGTCCCTCCTCCTCCCCCTCTCCATTTGCTCAAATACACCGTCCTTCCAGCGTAGGTCGGATTCGCATTTTGACACTAATTTGCAGTCAGCTTTCACCAGTCGCTCTCGAGCCAATATATATCTTCACTGGCACTAAAACATACTTCAAGCTCTGCTTCTTTGACGTCCGTGAGATTCAGCAGCGTGGCTAACGGCCTATTCCCATACCGCTAGACCTAGTATTCCATATTTCCTGCTCCGAAGAACGGCATTAACCTCACGCCACTGCAGTCTCCATCCCAAGATACAAAAACCCTACCTCGTATCATCACCAATCTGCCCCAAGCTTATCGCCACCAATCCCGCCTACATAACTGCAACAAAGCCGTATAGAGCACGAACCCGGGCGTAATCAACCCGAGGAACATCAACCATACCCCCATAAACCCAGTGCAAAGCCGTGTAGGAAATACTCTCGCTGTGGTACAAGGTCACGGGGATAAGCATTGACGATCATGGTAGGAATGGAGATAATTTCGTATAAAGGATCACCAAGGGCGACCTAATGGAGACAATTTGGACATGTCAGAGAAGGATAAAAGAGCTGGAATCCGCTGGCGAAATAAGGAGGAGAACAAGGCAGTAGAACCATAGCATTCATACTATAGCGATCTCTACATAGTCTTAACGAATACATCTATACTTCTCTCTCTCTCTCCCAACGATTCCTCCGCTCAATAACCTCGTAATCTTTACAAGCCGCTCCCCAGCCCCTGCTTGTATCCTAGGATTTTGAGGCGCACCGGTGGGTAGACGCCCAGGCGCAAACGATGAGGGCCGGGAGTTGGGGGATTAGATTGTGTAATCTGTGATTGATAGGGGAGCAGAACCTCCGGAAGTTGCATACTGGAGGGAGCGGGTTCGTTAGGGCATAATTCGGTTTAGATACGGGAGGTCAAGTTGGCGATGTATTCCAATACGCTACACTACAGTCGAGCCTATCATATTGCATATCCTGGACCTCGGGCAGGTATCGATACAGTGAATGCATTAAAAATAATAGGGTATATGCTTGCATGTATACAGGTGGATCTCATAAGGTGGTACCCAGCGACTCATCATTCTCCTCCCCGCCTCCTCCCGCGCCGTGATTACCTCCTGTCGCTAGTTGCGGGTTTGTAACTTCCAAATCTGTCGCAGGAGGCCCTGAGGGCTATGAGTAATTGTAGTTGACTCGGTAAGAGGAGGGTTAACGCTGTCTGCGTGGTTGGCAATGGGGAGGATGGAGAATGGAGGGTGGAGGAGGATGGGGGATGGGTATGGAGGGTGTTGGGCATTGGCCGTGCAATTGCTGTTGATGTGGAGCCTGGGTGTGTTGCACATGTTGGTGATTGTGGATTTATTACGCTACGATAACTTTGTGGTATGCTACACAGAGGCGGTGGGGTGTTCTCATAGGTCAGGAAATATTAGTAGTTGGAACGGCGCTAAACCTAGTACAGTAGTCGCTACCTGTTTGGTACTCAAACTACCTATATGGGTGTTCCAGCGGGGCGTGAAATGCTTCGGGGTATGCATCAGTTTCCCGGGTATGGGAGTATAAGTGGCTGTATGTGTGAAATGTATTGAGGTAGCCTATTTTTTTTCTGCTTCAGGAGTTTGATTTTGTTTAAGCAGAACGTATTGGCATTGGTAACTATCAGATACGTTACGAAAACAAAACTTTGGTAAGCTGCATATATATAAAATGTAAAACACCATCGCATGCCCTGTAGTATAACCCTACTAAACACGATAGAAAGGCTTTTACTTTGCTTCAGAAATAGTGACACTTGGAGATATCCAATTGCATTACCTTTGGCCCGGTAAGGCACCCATCGTGCATATATATGCTATCGTTCTAATTGTTCTAATTGTTCCAGAACAATACAATAACCCCTGTAATCTAGTATGTTCTCGTTCCCAGAACTCTGTTGCGCTGCCAAGACAAATACGACGGCTATCGGCGCCTCAATCTTATCTGATTCTGGAATATGCCTCTGCCAAGATGTAATTCGAAATCATTGAGTCAAGCGACCCACCATTCAGCAATACGGCCGAGTCATGATTATAGATTTATTACGCTACGAAAACTTTGTGGTAAGCTTCACAGAGTCCTATCCGCAGCGGATTACATAACCCGTAATCAGGAGTAAATCACTAACTCCAACAAAGGAAATACATAACTTGGCGGGGCGGCTGTGACTCGAACTAGGGC
>Ga0307511_10003040_pt1 | contig 17337 bp, 19 predicted proteins | sample 13_EM_MG_FD_200266 | JGI IMG/M metagenome (GOLD analysis project Ga0307511, IMG submission 200266) | Populus trichocarpa ectomycorrhiza microbial communities from riparian zone in the Pacific Northwest, United States - 13_EM | ecosystem: Host-associated > Plants > Roots > Unclassified | place... | reverse complement strand
AAGCGACCTCGTTGGGCAATATCCGACCATCGATGAGATTCTCGACATCGTGGCAGAACGACTGAGCACGCTCCGTCCTATGCGAGGGTTGATCGAAGCGCATCCGGGAGTCTTTACGGCCATATTGATTGAGGCGGGCCAGGGTCCGTCGATCGGCGTTGAAATCTGCCGACGGGTGCTTCGCAACCCACAAGATGCGCTTGCGGAGGTGTTCGCTGAGTCACTACTGCCGATCACGAGGCAAGACCCCGAAACGGGATATGCCATCGCGCTGCAAGCGCTCAAGACTACCAACACTGGACTGCATCGCAGCGTCGCATGGGCCTATGACGTGCGGCTCCAAACAGCCGACGCAATAAACCCCTACGAACGCGACCTCGTAGAAACGCTGATCCGCAACACGGATGTGGACGTAGTGGTCTCAGTGCTACGGGGTGTGGTCAAATTTGCCGCCATCGATCGCGGTTGGGCGGTATCCACCTTACTGATGGCGCCGTTCGAGCGCTCCCGGCGGATCGCTAATGAGATCTTCAGTGCCTTTGCAATCTCGCCACACTTGTCATTCGACTCCCTCGGTCGAGACCTGATTTCACAGTTCATCGAGAAATTGAAGCTCGGCCCCTCGCTCGAGGAGCACTGGATCGGCGAATTCCTGGCAAGAGCATCCTCAGTGGCACCGCGTGAACTTGTTCAGCTGTTCATGGACCGCATTGACATCGCCACTACCACCAACTCCACCGCAGAACTCGATCCCTTGCCTGGTTTCGGGGATTTCGGTCCGAAATTGCACATTCGGGATTCGACGGAATTCCCTGATCTTCTTCGGTTGATTCGTGAGTGGTTGCTCTCCAGAACGCCATCCGAGAGTTGGATACCCGATCACTGTGGCTCTGAGCTCTATGCCGCGGTAGCCCAAACTTTCGACGCAATCGTGGTGGCCGATCTGGAGGAATGGTCGAGGTCAGGTGATGAGCAGAAGCTCCAAGTGATCTCCAGTCTCTTGGCTCGTGCTCCAAATAACTTTGTCTTCGATCACGAAACTTTCGTTACCAATCTCCTCGAAAGTGCACAAGCCGTAGGTCAGACGTCACTAGACCGAGTTCATAGCGCCCTCTGGAACTCCAGTCAGTCGGGGGTGCGCCATGGCACGCCGGGCCAACCCTTTTCACAAGATCAAGCGCTCAAAACCAACTCTTCTGAGGCACTCAAGAGGATATCCCGCAGCTCGCCCGCGTACCAACTCTATCTGCAACTGAATCGGGAAGCGGAGGCCGGGATGAAGTGGAAGCGCCGCACGGATGAGGCTCTGTTTCAAGAGTAGAGCCGAATCGTCAGATGACAAAGCCACCATCCCAACGACCACGCGCCATGACGGCGGAGCCGCCACCCACTTCGCAGACCACCCACCCACCCGAACACCTCGCTCCTATAACCCGCACTGGGTCGTTTGAATTCATGAGGCAGGAGCTGAGTGCGCCGTTTCTGCGGCTCCTATTGATCTACCTGAACGCGGGCGACACTGCCGAGACCCACACCACTAAGACGCACGTGTCCGACTTTCGCGTACACCACCCTTTGATCTACACCACTTTGTTTTTCATGGATGTTGGCGTTCGCTTTCTGTATATCCTTCCGGTGCTGTTCGCCGTCTGGCACCTGTTAGGTATGGACACGTTTTTGCGCCGGTAAGGTTCACGCCCTTTCCAATCCCGGTGGCCCGCATCTCGAAAAGACGCTGATCGCTCCCGGCGCTCAGCGGGTAGGAGGTGCTCGCTCGCGAGCGGCAGCAAGGATCTGCTCCGCGATAAACTGCCGGTCAGTTCGATCTGGCGGCATTCGGTCAACGAATCTTCTGACCTGGGCGGCAGTGTCGTGCTGTCCTTCTCGTTCCATCAGATCAGCGGAAGCCATCCAGCCACGCTCGACGTCCTGACGTGTTTGCCTCACACGGGAGTATCCACTCTCAGAGCGAACACCTCCTGAGCGCAGCTCCGGCGCAATAGCCTCTGCTCGCTCTCGCATGTAAGTCGCGTCGCCTCGGGCGGCGGCCCGGTAGATGCCCGTTTTGCGATTGCGGTGCTGAGCGCCGCGGACGGCCCGCTCGGTGGCATTGGCTTCTACCCCGAGCTCACGAAGGTACCGTGCGAAGTCTCGCCGCCAATCTCGTAGCGTCGCCTTGTAGATGTTCAGTCGTTCGCCGCGCTCGCTCATCGCTTTGACGACCATATGCACATGCGGGTGTCCCTGGTCGGTGTGCAGAGCCATTGCGTATCGATGCTGGGCTCCGAACTTCTCCGTCGCGAACTTGCTCACTGCCTTATGGAGCTTGTCGGGTGGCGTACCCTTGGGCATTGAAAACACGATGTTGTGGACAAGCTTCGGTGTCTTGCGACCCGCCGCAATCCCTCGCTCCGTGTGATGCCGCCGCTCGTCGATCTCCAGGTCCCAGTCCTTCAGCAACCCCCGCCGAAAGCCTTTCTCGGTCAGGATCGTCCCGTCATCCGTTTCAAGGTCGGCACGCCTTTCAAGATAGGCAAGGTGCGTGGCGACGCCCCGGATGGTTCGAGCACCTCCCGAAACTTTGATCATCACTTCGGGAACGCCGCGCGCCGTGCGACTGGCATGCGCGATCTCAGCCGGACTGGGTGCATGCCGATGGCCGGGGCCCTCGACGACCATAGGAGGCGATATCGAGCAGGGGTACCTGAGATCGTAAGTCAACGAGTCGTTTCGGCACCACCGCTCTCCCACGACTTCACGTTCGCCAGCATTAGCCCCTTCACGTGATCCCTCAAGCCCTCCAGCGCTCTCAGAACCGCTCGCAGATCCCCCGGCGTCGGACCGGCCAGATTGCCCGTCTGATTGGCGACCCGAGCAATCTGATTGAGGTTACGCCCTATCATCCCGAGCTCACCCACGGCTCGTTTGAGTTCGAGCAACTCCCGCTCCGGCAACGGAGTCAAAGTCCGGAGGTGTGCGCGCAACAGCATCGACACGTAGGTGGCCGCAGGAATACCGCGGCCCGTCGCCCGCTCGCGCAATAGCACATGATCCTCCGGTCGCAGTCGCACCGAGAGGCGAAGATCACGCGGCACCTTGGCCGGCGCTTCCGCAACAGGAAGCGCAACAGCGGTGCTGCTGAGCATGAGGTTCACCGAGCGTTTGAGCAGCGCCGACTCGGAGAGGCCAAACTCGTGCGCCAGAGCACCGAAGCGCTGCTTCGTCTCTTCGCTGACCCAAGTTCGAAGGTGAGTGCCGCTGCTTGCCATGCGGCCAATTTGGGCCAAAAAGCCGCCGCTAGGCTATCCTGCGACGAGGGCGAAAACGCGCACTTATTCGTGTTGCAGGAGAGTTGTTGTGGTCAGTGCGCGAGGTTTCCCGGGCTAGGCTCCGGTTTCGTGGACTGGTGCCAGGATTAGTGGATTCAGTCCATGAACCCTGGAAGCGGACAAGGCCGAACTCATTGGGCTATAGTGCGGGTGATCCTGGGCCCTCATTGCGACCATGGATCGATGTTGGACGGACCCGTTGATATGGCTACAGCTTGCCGCGCTCTGCCCGGACTTCCTCCGTACGGCGAGTTACCGCTGCGATTCAGCGCCCACGGCGGCGGTACCCACTCCGAAGGTTTTGTGGTCGAGTTTCAGATCGGCACGGACCAGAAATGGGTCGGCAATTTCGTTCGCGGTCTTAACAAATTCGATTGGATCGGCTCTCATCCCAACGATCGGGAGGCTCTAGTCGTTGCCGGCGGCCAAGGCTACCTGATCGAGCCCAACTTGCGCACCGTACTTTCCACTTTTGGCGGCGCAATTGAAGGAGTCCTTCATTACGCACCTCTGCAGGCCCTTGTATTCAACTATCAGGGATTACTCTTCGAGTCCCTGGGACCAAAAGGGACTTTGTGGAAGACCAGGCGAATCTCGTGGGACGGGATGGGCGATATCCGAATAAGCGGTTCCACACTCAGCGGAGAGGCATGGGATGCCCTGCATGACACCTGGAGAGAATTCCAGGTCAACCTCGAAACTGGCGTGGCGGTCGGTGGTGCCTTCCCGGAAAAACTGGACCGTTAAGCGACTCGACGCTCTGTCCCACGCCACGTTATTGCTAGTTCCCGCGGGCACTCGTAGCCGAGCTTTCGGTTGATACGGTCATTGCGACCGTACTTCTCAGTGCGAACTCTCGCCGCGCTGGTCAGCCATTGGACGGAATCTGTGAGCACTGTTGCCACCCAACACGCACGCAAAACTTCCGGTTTCCACGGCACTGATCTACGGGCGATCGGCGATGCGAACCGGAAGAATGACGTCCGGTAGCGTACTCGTCGTGCTGGGCTCTTTCATCCCGATGCGCTTGGTTCCTTCATCGGGCGCCAATGTTGCAGGACGTCGCAACTTGTCGCACGCAGTCTCAATCTGCCGCGAGATGGCGCGCGATGGTGCAGAATTACTCTCCAACAGCTTCTGGCCGCAATACTCATAAGCGAGCGAATTCGTCACATTCTCTACTCGTGCATCCCATGCCCTTACGACAGTCTTTCACGCCGTCAACGTCAATTCTCAAGGCAGAGGCGCAATGGGCTTGTGGCGAGAGCACGATAGGGAACAGTTTCCCCCACGGCTGATTCGCTTCCGTGCAGCTCCCGCGTACCTGGGGATGAACAAGAATCTCTTCAATCAACTCGTTCGTCCCTGCGTCTCGGTCATCCCCCTGGGCAAGCGTGCCATCGCCTTTGATCGGCTTGAACTGGATAGCTGGGCGGAGCAATACTGTCAGCGCTACGGCCGTCCCGCCCTGCGGAAGGAGGGACAGCTATGTCGAAACGAGGAATTCCAGGACTCAAGAAACGCTTCCGCACCACTGGTGCGTTCGAGTGGCACATCGACAAACGCATCAAGGGATTCGGACGCCTTTGCGAGAGCACTGGAACAAGCGATGAAGAGGAAGCCGCAAGGTATCTAGCGCGGCGAGTCGAGGAGATTCGACAGGCGGCGATCTACGGAACACGGCCGCGCCGAAAATTCCGGGAAGCTGCGACGAGATACCTGACGGAGTTTGCTTGGAAGAGAAGCATCGAACGCGATGCACGCGCGCTGAAGGATCTGGACCCGTTTGTTGGGGATGTATGGCTCGACTGTGTTCACAACGACAGCTTCAAAGCGTACATCGACACGCGTCGAAATCATCCTTTAAAGGGATGCAAGCCGCTTGCTGCGGGGACTATCAACCGCAATCTGGCGGTGGCCCGGAGGATCTTGAATCTCGCCGCGCGTCTGTGGCGCGACAAGGGGTCTACGCTGACGTGGTTGGCGCAAGCGCCGCTCATTCAGTTCCTAGAGAACAAAGGAGCACGCAAGCCATATCGATCGACTGGTCCGAGCAGGAGCTGCTATTCAGGGAGCTCACCCCGCACTTGCAGCGGGCCGCCTTGTTCAAGGTCAACACCGGAATGAGACAGAAGGAGGTTTGCCAGCTCCGGTGGGAATGGGAACAACCTGTGCCGGAATTGGACACGCCCGAGATCAAACGGACCGTGTTCGTGTTGCCGGAGTGGGTCACCAAGAACAAGGAAGCACGTGTCGTTGTGTTGAACGATGTTGCACAACGAATCGTGGACGAACTTCGAGGTCAGCATCCGACGTATGTATTCATCTGGGAAGATCGGAAGGGCCGGCGACGGCGCTTCTGTCGTCTGAACAACTCAGGCTGGAAAGCAGCGCGGCGTCGAGCCGCGGCTCGCTACCAGCAGGAGCTGGGCCGGCCTGCGCCGGACGGCTTCAGGCGGGTGCGGGTGCACGACCTCAAGCACACGTGCGGACGCCGATTGCGGGCAGCGGGTGTGAGCCTGGAAGACCGGCAGGACATCCTGGCCCACAAGACCGGCCGCATCACGACCCACTACAGCGCCCCGGAAATAGGGAACCTGGTCGCGGCAGTGAACCGGATAGCAAACTCACGCGGAATTCACGCGAGAACCGTTCTACGGTTGGTCGCGTGATGTGTAAGTCTTTGAAAGTATTTGGTGGAAAGGGAGGGACTCGAACCCGCCGGAATCCCTTGAAAATCAACAAGTTATTGATCGAAAATGGGGTCGAACCCCCTTCGATCCCCCGCCGTCCCCCGATTTGCCAGTGGATTTGCCAGTAGCATCAACGGCGGCCAAGACCGGACGTATCCAGTGAGGGCAGACCCATCTGTTACCCTTCCGCGTAGTCTCATCTACACGTAGTGATCACGATGCCGCTGAACATCCGCAACGCGGAAACAGAAGAGCTCGCGAACGCCCTGGCCAAGCTGACCGGGGAGACCAAGACCGAGGCGGTCACCCAAGCACTTCGGGAGCGGCTGCAACGGGTCCGCCGCGCCCGCGCAAAGAGGCGACTCGCGGACGAGCTGGATGAAATTGCCCTGCACTGCTCTGCGCTGCCGGTGCGCGATCCGCGTACTGCCGATGAGATTATGGGGTACGACGAGAACGGACTTCCGCACTGAGGGTGCTGAATACGTCGGGCCATCCTGGCGATTCTTCAGGATGAGCCGGAACGGCGGAGATTCAATGAGGCAATCGAGGCTGCCGAGACACGTTCATTGTCTACAGCTTCGTTCGTTGAATGCTCGATGATTCTCGAGTCTCGCTATGGCGCGGATGGCGTTCGAGATCTCGATCTTTTCATCGCCAAAGCACAGGTCTCTCTCGTACCTGTGGATGAAGAACAAGCCGACTTCGCGCGTCGCGCGTTTCGGAACTACGGCAAGGGTCACCACCCGGCTAGCCTCAATTTCAGCGATTGCTTTTCGTACGCCTTGGCGCGTGCCCTCGACGAGCCCCTTCTATTCAAAGGCAACGACTTCCCGCAGACCGACGTGAAACACCACCCCGCCACCAGTCCGCACTGCAACAATATTGCTCCTGATTCCAACTGCAGGCTTTTTTCGTCGACGCGCCTGACGCCGCCGCAATTCCTCGCCCGCCCGGATCGCCACCCGTGTAGGAGCTCAAAGCAACCGAAGCACAGGCGGGCTACACCGGTTGAGAGAGCGGTATAGTACTCCGACACTTCACTTGCTGGACTAACTGCTGCCGGACTTATGAAAATCAGACATTGTCTCCACACGGCCGCCCTGCCGCCCTCCCCCAACAGTCGATCTGTGCGCGAAGTGCCGAGCGCGAAACAGGCGCCCCCGATCAATTGACTAAAGTCCCGGCGTCTGTAACAACACCCTCGGCGCGCGATCCTGCTATTGCTCTTACGTTTGTTCGAAGTGGCTCACTAGGAGACCAATTTTAGTATTAACGAACTCATTCGCGCCGCGCGCGGAGTCTGCAACTTCCTCGCGGGCAAATGTCTGCTCTGCGCTGTGCCCATTTGCTACAACAGTGAAGGTTGCTTCCTGCATAGAATTGCGCCCTTGCACGGTGTAGCTGATCGAGGTGTTACGTACACCTCTCTGCCTGAGTGCAGCATCTATCGCGCTGTGAATCGTTTGAAGACCCTGATTGAAGCTCTTTTCGTCCATTGACTCTACCTTTCTTGACCGATGGGCAGAAACCCCACGCCATGCATTAAATTCGATCTCGAACTCGTCGGTGTACGATACATCCGCGATAACACACGCTTGCATCAGGATTCGCTCCTTGTCTCTGTCGGCCACGTTGGTGTCGGCGAACCAGCCGGGTACGATTTGATGATAGTTTGCTTGATTGTTCGCGAGGTGAGGAGATCTAAGAAAGATGTCGTCCGGAACGCGCGCGAAAAACGTGCGTTCCGCCGTGCGCAGTTGCTCGCGCAACCGCGCGAACAGATCTGGTACGCGGCGATGTAGCGCGCGCAACGCGCCAATGTACACGTCTTTGTCGGTCTTGCACGGTTGCCACGTGTTTCCACGTCTGAACCGGGTCGTGTTTGTGTCTCCCATTGTTGAGTGAATCGACAGGTCTCATAAAATGAGCCCGATTCACGCCGTTGTCCATCAAGTAATGAACGTCTGGCGTATTACTTCCTCGCTGCAGCAGCCGGGAAGTTGGGAGGTTGGATTGCTGGAGCGGATTGCTGAAAGGCGACGCACCTGGGCCGGATGGTGTCTTTACCCGTGCAGATACCCCCCAGCCCCCCGCTAGCCTGCGCTGGAGGCTGCAATTTTGGCATGCGTGCGGGGATCTGATCATCCGATTCATTCATGCAACAGTCAGGGAGTGGTAGTTCCTTGCCGCCCTTTGTGTGACACACCGGAACCGACGTTGAAGTAACCGCGCTCCTGCCATGATGCTGGCCCTGGCGAAACGCGCTGTTTAAAAGCCAGATCCTGATCCAGCTGCCCGAGACTTGGACCGGTTGAGCGGGCAGAAAAGGAACGACACCGTGGAACCCGCATGGACAGGCGCGTATTATAGTTGAATTGTGACAAAGACCTTATCCGGAAACAGTCAGTCGATAGAACCATAACCAGACGTTAATGCCACTCCTGCACAGAATCAATTTGAATATAAAGGACATCGGGAGCTTGAAAAAAAAGCTCGCGTCGTTCTTGCTCGCAGGCATTGCTTTCATTCTTGGCGGAATTTCACTACTGACTCTTGTTAACTTGGTTGTTGATTGGCCACCACGCATCGACATCGGGCCTCGGCGTGATTCCCGGTTGTTATTGTTATTATTGACCGGGATTCTGGTTGTATTGCTTTGGAAGCTCCCGAGATGGCAAGCAGGCCGCTCAGAGGGTCTCTCAGATGAAAATCGATTCGACCGCGAGAATGAAGCGCGAAAGACGTTGGCGCAAATCCTTGGTGGAGTGTTTCTACTTATCGGTTTGTATTCCTCGGTGCAGACCCTCGATCTGGCACGTGAGGGCCAGATAACGGACCGCTTCACGAAGGCCGTAGAAGAATTAGGCGCCCTGGATGACAAAGGGAGGGCGAAAATAGCGATTCGTCTCGGTGGGATTTACGCTCTAGAGCGAATCTCCCTGGACTCTGTGAAGGATGCACCGGCAGTTATGGCGGTCCTGGCTGCTTACGTTCGAGAGAATTCCCCTCGAAAAGAGGACGGCCAAATTAACCAAGAAGCAACTTCACCAGGAAAGACGTTAGCAACTCCGCAAGCTGACCTAGCGGCAGACATTCAGGCAATTCTCGGTGTTCTGGGTAGGCGGGACATTGCTGTGGACATTCTAAACCGAAGTGAACCCTTAAATCTGCGCAACACGTACCTTCGCGGGGCGCACCTCGACTGGGTGAGACTCGGAAACGTGGACCTCAGCGGAGCGGACCTCAGCGGGGCAAAGATCTGCCTACTGGCGGACCTCACCGAGGTGGACCTCAGCGGAGCGGACCTCAGCAGGGCGAGGATCTGCGTGACGGCGGACCTTAGCGGGGCGGACCTCAACGGCGCGAAGCTCAACGGGGCGAACCTCAACGGGGCGAAGCTCAGCGGGGCGAAGCTCACCGCAGCCGACCTCACCGCAGCGGACCTCACCACAGCGGACTTCACCGCGGCAGATCTCACCAGCGCGAACCTCCGCGGGGCGAAGCTCCGCCGGACGCGCCTCAGCCACGCGAACCTCAGCAGGGCGGACCTCAGCGGGGCGGACCTCAGCGAGGCATTGGTTCTGAGTCAACGCCAGGTCGATTCGGCTCGCGGTGATGCGCGGACGCTACTGCCCGAAAACCTAAAAGCGCCGAACAGCTGGGGCCACTGAAACCCATCGCTGCCTCACGAAGGACCTGATGGAGCACGAGACTGCGACTATTGAGGCGTGCCGCGGCGGGCGAGATGCGGTGGGATCCCGGGCAATGAACGGCAAACAAGGGGCGATCCGCGCAAGCTCGCCCAAGCATTCCTGAAGCTCGTTGCCGCCGAGACGCCACCACTTCGCTTCAACGCCGGTACGGACTCGAGCGGGCTGATGAGCAATCACTCGCCGCCAACCGCGAAGAGTTGAAGAGTTGGAAACGTGGCGGGATCTTTCGGTCTCGCTCGCACACACGAACGCGATGCTGGCCTATTTGGTCGAGCCCGTATTGTCCAAATAATCGGACGACGCCATTTGACGTTGCTGCGGCGCAGCTGAAGGGGCAGAGTGTCAGAGAGGGCGATATACTCGGCTGCGATGTCGCCAGTGCTTCTGCCTCTTCAACCGCTCCTTCTGATGTTGGTCGGTTCGGTCAACCGCCGTCAGCTTGACGTAATCGAGTATCTCCGGGAAGAGAACCGCGTTCTGAGGGAGCGCTTGGGCGGGACGCGTCTTCGTTTCACCGACGCCGAGCGCCGCCGACAGGCGCGAAAAGCGCGAGCGCTCGGGCGCAAGGTGTTGAACGAGCTGGAACCCCTGGTGACGCCAGACACGCTTTTGCGTTGGTACTGCGAATTGGTAGCGTCCAAGTGGAACTACAGTAACCGGCGCCGGCCGGGCCGGCCGCGTGTTATGAAAACGATCGTTGATCTCGTTCTGCAGATGGCGCTTGAAAATCCTTCTTGGGTATACACGCGAATTCGAGCGCGCTGGACAATGTGGGACATCAGGTTGGACGTGGTACCGTTGCCAACATCCTGAACGAGAACGGGATCGAGCCCGCTCCCGAACGAGACGCGCACACCCGATGGTCGACGTTTATGAAGGCTCACTGGGAGTGTCTGACGGCGACGGTCGTTGTCCGAAGGTATCGCGCCGAATGACCCGGATAATATCCGCGGGGAATTAGATTTCTGTCTTCAACCGTCAATCCCGCTCGAACCATGTCAATGCCGAGGACAATTCCTCGGTGCCCCTGCGCATAGTGCGCCCACACTAGCGGACTTACGGCTGTTCTGGTCAGGCAGAGAATTCCGTTGGATTCTGCCCACGCAGAATTGAGCCCGATGATGTGCAGCACGTGATCTATATATGCTCTGCGAGCTACCTCGCCGACAGGCTCTACATAGTCCCCGACAGGACACCCCGGCATATCGAACGGATCGTTGAAGAACTCGGGCTGGGAAAAGCCAATACTGTTAGTTTCTAAAACACAGCGTCTTAAGTAATGCAGCATATGCGCATTCCGGCCATGACGGACACCTGATCCGGTGATGGCGGACACCCTCGGAGCGAAGCGACGCAAGCAGGTGGGTTACTCTACCGACTGTCCGTCATGTTGCAAGGCGGAGTACTCCTTGCGCATGGATTCCGGTGAGCGCAGCTCGATCCGATGAGCTGCGTGCACGAGGCGATCGAGGATTGCATCGGCGACCCGACCACCGCCGAGGTACTCGTGCCAGTCGCTTACGGGGAGCTGTGCGGTCACCACGGTGGCCCCGCTGCCGTAGCGCTCCTCGATGGCTTCGAGCAGGTCCTGTTTCTCTCGGTCACTCATGGCGGCCAGGCCGAAGTCGTCAATGACCAAGACGGAGAGCTTGGCGAGGCGCTTCAAGAGCCGATCGTAGGTGCCTTCGGCGCGCGCCTGGACGAAGTGGTTCAGGAGTGCAGGCAGACGTAGGTACTGGACGCTGAAGCCGCTGCGACAGGCGTGTTGGCCGAGAGCTTGCGCGACAAAGCTCTTTCCGGAACCGCTGAGTCCGGTGATGAGCACCGACTGATGGGCAGTGATCCAGCGGTTCTGCGCAAGCTCCAGGAGTTGATCCTTCCGCAAGCCACGAGCGGTCTTGTAGTTGAGTCCTTCGATGGAGGCGGCTCGGTCTTTGAACTTCGCGACCCTGAGGCGTGCGGAGAGCTTGCGGTTTTCCCGATGCAGCCATTCGTCATCGACGAGCAGACCGATGAACTCGGCCTTGCTTAGGCTCTGGTGATCCTGGCGCTCGAGACGCTCTTTGAGGGATTTGGCGAGAGCAAAGAGCTTCATGGCGATCAGCTTATCGATTGTTTGTTCAAGCAACATAACAGTGATCCTTGGTTTCATTGATTTCGAGATTGCGATATAGATCGTGTTGTTTCGGGTGTCGTGCCTCTTTCCTCCTGATCTTTTCAGTCTTATAACTATCGGTCTTCTTGTGTACGGCGGCGCAGCCGCTGTGCGGCCTGCCGCGAATGCGGCAGGAGCTCCGGCTCCTCATCCGCATGTCAGTTGTAGTAGCGACGCCCGCGGACGTTCACCGCGCCAAGGCCGGCCGCCGGGTCCTGCAACTGCAGCTGATCGGGCAACGGCGCCTCTTCCATGCCCTTCTGGAGCATGGTTTTCACGGTGCGGTAGCTCGCTGAGCGGATCGTGATCGCCCGCTCGCAGGCTTTCTCAAGCCGCGCCACGCCGAAGCGGTTACTCAGACGCAGCAGACCCAGCGCCGAGCGGTAGCCTTGCTCGGGATGGGGTTTGGAGCGGATGACGTGGTCCACGACCGCGGCGGTGTGGGGGCCGACGCTCTTGCCCCAGTTGATCAGCCGCGAGGGCGTCCACTCCAGATGCGCCCGGTGGGAAGCGGGTCGATGCTCAGGGAGAGTGCTGTAGTGGTATTTGACGAAGCTGCGCACGTGGCTGGTGATGCGCTTGCCCTTATGAATGAGCTCCACGATGTGATGGGTGGCACGGCACCACAGCGTCTCGCCGGTCAGCGTGTACGGAGCGCTGTAATAGTGGTCGTCGAAACTGACGTGGTAGTCGATATTGACGCCAACCTTCTTCCACTCGGCGTACTCGTAGGGACGGGCCGGAAGCGGCTTGAGCGCCGGACGATCCAGCCGCTCATACAGCTGGCGCCGTGACTGCTTGACATGGCGCATCACGCGGTCGTTGAGCTTGGCCAGCAGCTCGGAAATGGCCGCATTGAGATCGTCAATATGATAAAACATGCGGTGACGCAAGACCGCCAGTATCCAACGCTGTGCCACGAGTACCGCCGCCTCGACTTTTCCCTTGTCGCGCGGCTTCCTAACACGTGTTGGAATCACGCAGGTGCTGTAATGCGTGGCCAGCTCGCGATAAGACTCGTTCAGCTCCGCCTCGTACCGGTCAGGGTGAGTTACCCCGGCAAGAAGATTGTCGCAAATGGTCAGACTGCTGACACCCGAAAAGAACTCGAACATCCGCACGTGACAATCCAACCACACCGGCAACTCCTGCGAGAGGGTGGCGATCGCGAAGGTGTATGAGCTCGCCCCCAGGGCTCCCACAAACAGCTGCGTCCGAATCCTCTCCCCGGTGTGCGCATCGATCAGCCAGAGGCCGTCGCAGAAGTCGACAAACACCTTCTCCCCGGCGCGATGGGGCTGACGCAGCACCACGGAGAGCTTCTTCTCGAAGCGCCGGTACAGCTCGGCAAATTGCGAGTATTGGTAGCCTTCCGGATGTTCGCCCTTGTACTCCTGCCATAGCAGGGCCAGGGTCACCTGATGATCCCGTCGGGCGAGTTCCTCGCGCACCTTCGCCCAATCCGGTAGCGGCCGCAGCACGGTCCGCGGCGGCGCACCGCCCTCGCGGGCGCTTGGGTACAGCCGCTTCTCCAACTCCCCCTCATCCAGGGCTGTGATCGCCTCCCAGCCCGTCAGGCCCGCCGCAGCGGCCCTGCGTAAGCAATCCGATGCAGCCGTCTTACTACAGCCCATAGCACGGCCCAATTGACGGCAGCTGCTCACCCCGCCCACCAGGTGCAGTCTCAGCAAATCCTTGATCTTTCTCATGCTCAGCCTCGCTTGCGCCACCTCGTCGCTCCCCTGGAAAAAGGGACGAAGGGTGGCGACAGATAAGGCTTGCGTCGAGTCGCCCCGAGCGGTCGGCACACTCGTTCCGGAGCATGCCGGACAGTCTTCCGGACAATGGCGGACAGCATTCCGCTCGTCCCGCCAAATCGTCCGTCATCTGATCGGAACGGTGTCCGTCATGCCGCCGGAATGGTGTCCGCCATCACTCCGGAATCGTGTCCGTCATGGGCCGGCGCGCGCAGCATAAGCGGCGCAACACTGTGTTCGGTCGGCGCCAGTGATCGAAGCAGGCGTTGACGGCTTTGAGCACTTCGGGAAGCGTTGCGAAGTAGCGGTTGTGCGTCGCCAAGCGCCGGGCCAGTTTCCAAACTCGCTCGATCGGGGCAAGTTGCGGGCTGTAGGGCGGCAGAAAAAGCAGCCGCAGATCTCGGGCGTGGCGGCGCAAAAACGTGGCCAGGAGTAGTGCGTGATGATAGCGGGCGTTGTCGAGCACAAGGATCATGCGTCGTCCGGAGGTCTTTTGACGCAGCAGCCGCTTGAGAAAGCTCAGGAACGTTGCGGCGTTGAAGATCGCGCACATCATGCGTACGAACTGACCGGTGATCAAACTGACGGCGCCGAAACAGGCCACGGACTTTCGGGTCGAGGCGTGCTGCAAGATCGGGTCCTTGATTTCCGGCGCTACCCACATGCGACAGCGCGAACCGTGTTGCTGGAAGTGATATTCATCCAGACTCCACAGTTCGACGTCGGGACGCCGAGCCAGCCGACGGAGTTTTTTTTACTGCCGCGACTTTCAGCGGATCAGCTTGAGCGACTTGGGGGCGCGGCTTGCGGAGCCGAAAACCCAGTTGTCGAAATAGTCGCTGGCATTGGCGCACTCCCAGGTCTACCCCGTATCGGCGACGCAAATGCTCCGACAAGATCGGACCGTCCCAGAGGGTGGCAGCCAAATCGAAGTCGCGCGGGGTCTTGCGCAAATCACCCTGAAGCCGCCGCCAATCCTTCGCATCCAGCGTCCGCGGTCGTCCCGCTCGCTCGCCTTCCCGCAGAGCGTCCAGGCCGCCCTGTTCGAAACGGCTCACCCAGCGCTGCACGGTCGTGCCGTTCTCGCCAAACAGCTCCGCGACTTCTCGGCAGGAGCGCCCCGCGCTCACCAACAACAATCCATGCAGTCGGTGGTCGTAACGCGACTCCTCGCTACGTCCGATCTCCTGCTGGATCGCTATTCGCATCACCTCAGCGTCCTCAATCTGCAGCTTGCGCATTGTCTTTCTCCCAGAGAAAAGAACGAGACAATGATAGCATCATGCTGCATTATTTATGTCGCCGTGTTTAGTATCCTTTTTCCACCTTCAAACGATACGTATTTGTAAAGAATCATTTCTGAGTCCGCTGTTCACTTGATGTACTTCATCGTCGTTGATTAGTAGCCTGCCTTGATGCAATCCTTTCCGCGCCGTCGTCAAGACTTATGACAGCTTCCTTAGTGGCGCGGCGAGCTTGGCGACATTAGCTGCCGCTCCGACAGTGGATGCCAGGCTGTCACTTAACGCCTGCAAAGAACGAAGTGCCCCCTCAAGACGCGCTGCCAAAGGACCGCGCTCGAGCATGGCCGCAAGTTTTTCTACTCGCGCAGCCAAGGCCGTCCTGCCCCTCCCCTCGTCGCCGTCGGCCGCGTAGCATTCCAGAAATCGTAACAGTATCTCAAAGACCGGCGCATCGTTGCGTAAGGCGAATGCGGTCTGTAGTAGATTGTTGGCTACGAGGCTCCCCAGTTCTTCGTTCAAGTTGACTGCAGCCACCCTCGCGGCAACCCTCTGCACCGCTTGCCGCAACTCGTTGTACACCCCAACAGTCTTGGCAATTCGCGTAAACGCCCCGCTAATCAAGTCGCCGGCATTACTGGGGAGCCCAGTAAACTCGCATATGCTTGCAAAGCGAATAAAGTTTTCGGGCGTAGGTTCTGTCTGAAGATCAAGAGAGCATTCCTCAGCTAGAGCTCTGAGGTTCTCTGGGACGATCGGGGGCTTGTCAGGCCGTTCACCCTGCGTCACGGACGGTAATGCCGTTCGCAACGACAAGCCTTTTTCCTGAATGAGCTTCACCGCCGCAGCAAGCCTCTCTGCCCAGGATGGTGGCAATTCAGCCGGTGGCACCTGAACGATTGCGGACTGAATACGGCCGAGAATGTCTGCCGCTAGGTTCTCTGCTTCGATCCATTCCGGATCCCATCGGGGGCTTTCGCGCATGTCACAATAGACGGATAGTAGAAAGTCCTCGCCCCGATGATCGAGGGTTTGCTCGAACAACTGTCTGTTCGCAACCCAACCAGATTGCCCGAAGACCCTGACCACAAGAGACGCATGACTCGCAGCCGCCAATCGACGCCAATACGTCGGCCGGCCGCGAGTGGCGGAATGGGTAGCCAAACGCACTGTAGCGGCAACAAATGTGCTCGCGAACAGCACGCACCAGTGAAGAAGTCGGTCCCACTCCGATAGTAATGCGTCCAGGAGCTCGTCGCCGATTGTTACAAAACGAGTGTCTCGCGAGCGCTGCCTCGCGCAGATATCGAACGCGCCGGCAAGTGCGTATGGGTCCTGGTACTTGGCGGCTGTTTCAACGCACTTAACGACTTCGTCAACACCGAGCGCTGCCACTACCTCCTGTGGAACCAACTCGGGAGCGGAGAACTGTAAGCTCATGACCGAGAAATATTGGTACGGTCGCGCAGCCATTCCAGCCGATCTCACCGCTAGAAGTTGGCTCGACAAATATTGACTAAGTGTCTTTGACTCCTTTGGCGGTGGTACAAGGTTATCCCAATGTCGAGCGTCTTCGGGTAGCAGGTCAGTCTCGCCCGGTTGTTGCCTGGCATGCAGCTTACTGCCCAACCTAATCACGAATTCCTCGGGCGAGGAATTCAGGATTTCGGTGACTTTCACGAACATCTCAGCGGAGTATTCAGCGGAGGCGACTAGCCGATGTAGCTCTGAGACTGACCCCGGGTCGAGAGTTAGCCGGTCGAGAATGGTGTTGAGTATCTGCGTCCGGCGAGTAACATCCTGAACCCAAAGCGCCCCATGCGCAAAGCGCATCCGCTCATTTCCGATCTCTACCAGAGCGGATCCGTCGTCCCCAATTTTGACGACGCCGTCAATCGGCGCGCCGTCCCTCATGATGGTAACTGTCGCGGCCGAGCCCTTTGCGGCTGTGGCGAATGCGCCAAACAGTGCATCTCGCTCCACTGAGGATGACGATCCCAATGGAATCGATCGTGGCGAGGCGTTGATTCCAAATCGCGACAGAATTACCCCATCCGACACCACAGCCGAGAGTAAATCGGGGGGCAACTTCTGCAGTGCGAATAGCGCACTCAGTCGCGCCGATTCTGCCTTATCGGTTGTCATTGGAACTCAATGCATCGAGGATGTATGACCTGATCTTTTCAACCACTACCTGATATCGCGCCGGATCGACGACTTGAAGTGCCGCCATGATTCTCCGATCCGCCCATTTGAAGTATGCCTCCCTCGCCTCGCGGTCGGTGAGCTCTATTGCGAACAACAAACTTGCAGTCATTGCGTAAGCGTGCCGCGGTGGCCCAGTTCACGGGAGAGGAGTTCCAGAGGAGACTGTGCGAGTCTGCGGAGGTCTGTCCGGCCTATGCCTGCTCGGATCGGCGACGCTGGATCTCAGGCAAGACCTCAT
>Ga0307511_10003039_pt1 | contig 17338 bp, 16 predicted proteins | sample 13_EM_MG_FD_200266 | JGI IMG/M metagenome (GOLD analysis project Ga0307511, IMG submission 200266) | Populus trichocarpa ectomycorrhiza microbial communities from riparian zone in the Pacific Northwest, United States - 13_EM | ecosystem: Host-associated > Plants > Roots > Unclassified | place... | reverse complement strand
GTCCAAAAAGAGTAGCTGCCAAAACAGGCCAAAAACGTGCCTTGATATAACCCAATAAAATCCACCAAAACTGCCAGAGATAAAACACGTGTAGAGAAAACATATACTAGAAAATCAGTTCCTTACAATATGCTACATAGGTAGTGTGCAATTTATTTTTTAGAAAAAAAAAGTTTACAAAAAAAGAACTGGCATAACTGACATGAAGCCTTTACACCCCACCCTCGAGGTTGGAACAAGAGAACGAGCACCCCCTCGCTTCTCTGAGCGCTATCTTCCACACCCAGAGGGCCCTGCGAGATCGCGCCAACCCAACCGAACGAGCTACCCCACCCTCTAGCAGTGGACCGCCTCTGGCGGCACGGTATACTGGTAGATGTCTGGAAATCGAGCTGACCAGAGCGATGAGAAAATCCAGTGGGATGAGCACATCAATCTTTGTGCGTAGTCAATTCGTAGCTGTGCAAAAATCGAGCAAGAAAACCAAGCAAGCAATCGTTGAACGCGGCGCAGGGAAGTAGATCGAGTGGAATCTAGCTGAGCGAGGGGTCGGATATCAAGCTGATGCCTGGAGCAAAATCACGGGTGGGAGATTCACATATCCCGCCTGCTGTTTTTATTCTGTTTTTTTTTCAACTGATCACTCCTATGCACGCGTATGGGGTGCTTCTAAACCAGAACTCGTACTTAGCCTGCTGGTCGGCCCTCTCCTTGCCGGCGATCCCGATGTGCCCCCGCACCCATAGGGCCCCTATGTCTTGGCCTGCCTGCATGGCTCTCTTGATTCTGGGTTCGAAAAGCCTTTCCCATCCCCTCGTGAGCACCCTGTCCCTGCATAGGCTTAGTACTGGGTATCCACCTGGAATCTGTTAGAGCAGTGAACTCTTGCAGCCACCATGTCCTGCCTACCAGTTCCATCCATGTAACAGAACCTCCACCCCTCTTCAGCTAGATTGTCAAGATTTGCTCCCCAGTAAATTAGTGACTTGGATCTCGCGTTCTTAGGGTCTAGGATTGTAAGGCCGTGGAGGGACGATATGGAGGTGCCGTCCATATTACCACATGATCTTTCTTCCGGGTCAATGCATATTAGGTAGCAGGCCTTGGAGGTGAGGGAATCCCAGTGGCGTGTAGGACCCTGTCGTCGTCCAACCAACTGCTCGTGCCCGATGCGTGAGGCTGTTCAAGGAACTTCCGAATGGATAAGTCTCCTGTGCATAGCGCTCTGGCTGCCCAGCAGCGGGAAATGTCTTCAAGTTTGGCTTGGAGCTGTCCGGTTTTGGCTATGCAGCCGAGTTTCTGGTGGGGCTGCTCCCATACACAGCTCCTGTGATCGGCCCGCTCCCAACGTACAGGAGACCCCCTTATAACAGAATTCCGCGGCCAACCCCACAACCCCCGAGCCGGACTGAGCAGCGTGCCAGTACATAGTTGGCATGGGAGCACAGGATCGCCACAGCCTCAGAATCTATGGCCCCAGTGACCACGGTGCACAATCTAGCCAGGGGCAAGCCGCCCCGGTCCAGTGTTTGCAACGGGCAGGCCATTGTTCAGGCCGCCTGCAGACTGGCCTGGGGGCTGAGGTCCGTGCACGGCCTGAAACCGCCTGGGGCGGCCCCGGCCGAGGTGAGTGTGGCCTGGGCCAGCCTGGACCAGCCTGGACCGCCTGGACAGCCTAGACGGCCTGAATTGCCGGGCTATGTCATGAGAGAAGATGATGTTCACATTTAGGCAGAAGTGAGATATAGATAGATATAAGAATAGCGACTGTAGGTGGCACACAAGCTCAATACTCGGTATTTTCCAGCTCTTGCAACATCTCTCGAATTTGATCAATATCCTTTAATGAAACCAATCCACCAGGCCATGCCCGGGCCGAGCTCAGGCTGGCCGGCCCGTTGCAAACACTGCCCCGGTCTGGAATCGAACAGAGAATCAAAGCAGTAATCCGGACACGCAAACACATAGGAGTCCTGTGGGTCTGAGGTCATATCGGCATCGAAGGCAACAAAAAGGACGACCAACAGGCGGAATAACAGTCATTTCTAGGCAAAATTGCACAGAGCGCGATGGAGGAGGGCATATGGGCCCGCCGAGCAGCATGGAAAACAGCCAGAACGCAGGCCAGCTTCGGTTCAAGACGCACCGAGTGGGATCTCAGCATACACCTGGATGCGGACTGACCGGAGACCACAGAGGTCATGGCTCTATTACATTGGGAAAGCGGACTCCCCGCTATGCCCCTGTGGGTGTCCATAGGTCGTAATGAGTCTATAAAGAATTCAAAAAATCCAGCTTCTGTGATTTTCCGGAGTGCCCTGTGTTCGACGCGCCTCATTGCACAGAGTGAGTTGTCCCGACCCGAGTGTGCCCTGTTGTTGTGAAGTTCAGCTCCCCACGTGAATACCGTGCGGATGGCCCCTGTATAGAGGCTTCCCAATGAATATGGAGTTATTGAGCCATTGTTGTTCCTAAGTCACCACATGGCTTTCCACAACCGGGTTGCCTTGGCTGATGTGATATTTGAAGTTGCGATCTGAGCCGATGTGGGTGTTGTAGGATTGCTTTTTCACGCCCCTCTTTTGCTAGCGCGGGGGGGTGGATAGGCGATAGGCTTTGTCCTTGTCCTATCCCATTCATGTATATATTGCCCTTATATTGCCTACTACTTCTGTTTAACACATCAGTTCACTCCATCACAGTAGCTAGATCAATACAAACCTTCTACCTCTTCTCTCATACAGCTTGTCCTTCACTGGATTCACGACTCACCGCTCGCCTCATTCGAACAAACCCAAGGGAGGTGCTTTTAGTCTTGCCCTAGATGAAAGACATAGTCGGATGCGATATTCGAGGAGTTGGCACATCAATCTAACACAACCCAAGCACATAGGAGGGGTAAATAATACCTTCCCATGTCGCTGACATTGAATAACCATCCAGCGACATTAATTAAGTCGTTTCCTGCCATATTGGACTTGGTATGTGCGTTGTGGAGATTGTAAGTATGTGCAGCATGTGGAAAGTATGGCTATGCTGGTAATACAGATTCCGACATGGTAGGCAGAGCGAGAGAGTCCTAGAGAGAGAGGCCTTGAGAGATAGAATGGCCGGTCCCTATAGAGGAGCGAAATCATGTTCGGGGCGAGCCGGTGATGAGGCAATATCTGTCGGAATATAGGCATTTGTCGGAATATAGGTATTTTGGGGCTATCACGGCTCAGGCCTAACCGGTCGCACGTATGGGTGCTGAAGAGATAATCCTCTAGTAAGATTATAGTGTTGACCAAAGATAGAGACCAGTAATACAAGACTTCGATCGAGACTTGAAGAGCAACTATGTACAGGAGGTTCGAATATATAGGGAAGCGGGGTCAGCATCAGGCCACCCAACACCCGGTGGTAACACCCCCAGTCTGCATCTCAGCCGTTCCACTCATATTTAATCGGAATACTGAATTGTTGAAAACAACACTTTCCTGGCAGGAGCAATGACATTACCTTACCAGGGACACACAGATATTTGTAGTGAATCGTTGACTAGATACTGTACCTAATTATGTCCTACTCACAAATGGTTCCTCCTCCGTAGTTTGCCTGTACCCAACTGTGTTCCTGCTCCCCCTGGCTCTGGAGTCTCTCGAGCATGCATGGAAGCTGCAGAACTCATCCGCTTCCTGCTCATTTCCAGCCAGCAATCTTCCGCTTTTTGTGATCTGCTCTTTCCCTATGGCGAGCAGGGCCCATTTGTCTATTTGCCCGTTTGCCCAGCACCCGCTTCGCCAGTACAATTCCGGCCACGTGATCATAGCCTCCCTCCGCTGACTAACGTGTGACAAGGATAACTCCACTAACAAACCATGCGCGCTCTTGCACTTGACCACCCATCACCTCCGTCATCATTCCGTCCAATGGCGGCAAGTAACTATCCACGTCTTTTCCCGACTCCCATCATCGGCGCTCCCTGCATACCGCATCCCCTCCAACCCTTACTCCTTGCACGCCTCTCCGACGCTCTCCGTGGTGGCCCTCACACGACAACCAAAGAGTTCATTGCACTCTGCGAATATAACATCAACCCTGAGTTCAGTACGCATGTACAAGGCATGAGTGGCTCTGAGCTCCAGGCTGCTTCTGCCGCTGCTACAGTTGGCATCAAACGCTGTTAGTACTGGACCCTTCTTTCCCTCCCTGCCCTAAGATTTCTCTACCGTGCAGCACCATCTCCATATCTGTTTGACGCTGATGTTGGATACGGGCACACTGCACCAGGGCAAGCACGCCGCTCCGGTTCCTCAAGCACCAGCGATTCACGCCGGCCCAGAACCAACCGCTCGAGCACCGCTGCCAAAAACGCCTCCAGTCGTGACCAGAATCGCTGTGTTATTTCCCTTAGTCCCGATCCCCTTGAAGTCGCCCACATCGTCCCACTCTCCTGCTTCGATAACACCCATGATACCCACCGAACTCAACCAGCCTTTCTCTCTCTGCTCCATATGTTTGCCGGAGAAGAAACAAAGCAAAGAGTCATCGAGTATCTAGGCCTGCAAAACACCTCTCCTTCAACTAGTAGTAATCCCGGAGCTGCGACGAACCAGAAAATCAACAGGATCGAGAATTTAATGACATTGACAAGAGATATCCACAGATGGTGGGATACAGGTAAAATCATTCTAGAGCCCGTTGGAGATCCTCTTGCTATATTTGCTGCTGGCAGCGACCATGTTCTTCTCACCCACTATGACGTTGTGTTCTCCTTTATCCCATGCCACCGACCTCCATCTTCAAAGGCGGGTTGGGATCTGTCCACACTGATCCAACTTGCACCTCTCTCAGCCTTGCAGTTCAATGAAGACGAGGACCCTTTGTTACAGGAGATTATCATTATGAGGCGTACCACGAGGGCACCGCCACAACCCCCTTCTACCGGCGAGGAAGCGAAACCCCCAGTGCAAGGGTGGAAACAACTTACGACGGGAACAGTTATCCGCTTGGTGACTAATGATCCAGAAAAATATCCGCTACCGCACCCGGACTTGTTAAGGCTACATGCGGCACTCAGCCGAGTAGTAAGATGCGCGGCATCGGCGGGGCCGGAAATGCTAGAACTCGAAGATGATGAAAGTCCAGATATTAGTGTGGATGAGCAAGAGGAGGCACACAGCATTCTAGAAGAACCTGTGGGCCCACTGACGACATCCTACGCTCTACATGTCTCGACTGGACTCTCAGATGATAGCAATCCAATTGGATATTTCTACGGTCTGCGTGACAGCCCCACAGCTACCCCAAATACAGTAGGGTACTTACATGATCCTGGGTTTGTGACACCACCACCTCCGAGCTTGATAAGTCACCTGATTAAGACCGTTCCAAGTTTGTCCTACCGCCAGCAAGAAGATAGGGTTCGGGCGTTTGTTAACAGTTTGCCATCGCCCCCATCGTCCTCGCCGTTGAATAGCCCGCAGTGGGTGCCGCCTGCATTAGAACAGCCTGAGATAAGGTCGGCACAGGCGGAAGAAGTTGAAAGCGGAAGGAAGAGGGGATATCCAGATACTGTGGTTCCGGGTGGACACAAGAGGAGGGGGGCGAGGGGGGGGTTAGTGGACTGAACGGCAACCAATTTATTGATCTTAATCTGCGTCTTGCTATGTATCCAGCGATGATAGGGAACCGGTAGCTCATTATGTGCTTTGATGATATTGTAATTTGAATCGGCGGACAATAGACCAAGAGTGGAATTGCATGTTCATTGATTGTATGGTATGTAGGTACAAGTGGTTGAAGCCGTGTATTGGCGGTGTATGGCATCTAGGTACTGTTCTTTTCTGTACCTACCAACAGAATCTTAGACTTGATAACGTCCCATGAAAGCAAACTATCACTGAGGGTAGGTACATATAACATATTATTCAGGCCCAGGTTGTTAATTGTGCCGTCTGAAGTAAGACTGACTGTGCTCATGGCCTCAGCAGAGAGGGGGTTATTACCTCCTGTTTCACAACTCCCTTATTTCATGTAAGGGTGCAAGATTTACCTATCTGAGAGCTCATGTCAGAGATGTCTAGCTTCTGGGCATACATATAAGGTTCTAACAAATCGATCTTTGATAGGCACCTCAGATATCGATAGATTTTCGGCATTGCTCCTAAGCGTCTTGGCCACTATAGAATAGTTACAGATTGTACGATTTTTATCAATTGGGCGCACTCAGCTGGAAACAGCTAGGAGTTTTGTTACCTTGGAGTTTAGCCAATTAACTATCCAGTGTGATTTTGTTCTTATATATATACTCATTGCTCCTATATGTCCCGTCAGAGAGGGACGACCCCCCTTACGATGTTATCGAATCGTTCTTCGATTTCCTGAAGCACAACCCATAGACCCAGAAAGAGAGTCGGAGAGCGGGTGCGGGCGGGAGAGATGTCTAAGGGGATGGGGAAAGAGCTGGAGAAGAGCGGTGGCGGGAGGATTAAAATACCAAATAGAAACCGGCGTGGCGGCGGAAGGGCTATGTCCAGAAAAGGAGAGCGTCGGCCAATGAGGGCGTGGTGGCGGGGGCTCACGATTCTCCTTTACTCAGTTAGTTTACTTTCTACATCCATGGGCCTTGGAGTTGCGCCCACCCCCTATCCTGTACATAGATCGCCCGGGGAAGGCAATTTAACGTGGCCGACCCTGAATCCGCCTGGGCTTCCAGAGGCTCATCATAGTCCTACTAAAAGGACTCCATATGAGTAATGAGTTTTTAAAAATATATATGTCCCGTTAGTCGAGACACCCCACAACTATATAGGATTCGGCTCATCCTACTATCCAGTGTCATGATTGTAATTGCTTTATCCGTCCATAGCCTGGTGGTTCAGTCCGGCACTTACCCTACACCACCACCCTCATATTGCCTCATATGATCATCGACGGAAATATTGCCAATCCATCTCAGCATAGTTATCTACCTAGCTACCACCATAGTACACGGCAGAGACACACACAGATATTAACACCGACATCAACACGGACATCCACATAGACACCCCCCAGCGATGACATCAACATCCACATGGACACCACCCCAGCGACAATATTGACACCCACCTCGCCGCCGGCTATATCGCCACCATGGAGGTGCAAATCTACTTGGAAACTGAGTTAGCAAGCAGGCCAGGCGGGTCGGAAATGAAAGTGGAAATGGATATGGCAATGACAGTGGAATGGAAATAGACCTGTAACTGGCAGTGGAGTTGACTTGGGAATGGATGAGGGAATAGAGTGGAAAATAAGATATTCGCATTGCGTATCCCCGAAAGGGTAGCCACACATCCCGTGTACTCACTGCCCCTAAATCAGTCGGTATCGTTGCTAGGGGGTATCTATGTGCATGTCGATTTTGTCGCTAGGGGGGTGTCAATTAATACCGGCAATACGAATGTGTCGGTGCGGATATCCATAGGGTCGCATGGTGAACGTGAATATTGGGCTAGAATAGGTGGAGGACTGAACCAGGGCCCCTGTCGGAAGGAAGGCCGCCGCATGCCTAAGGCTAAACAAGGCATATAATCAAACCCCGATTATGGGATCCCCGTTAGCTGGATATCCCGGCTTGTGAATTTGGGCACTGGATACCGCGACTACTGAATGGATACGATAATCTCAGGCCCCTAGCCCCTGTATGCTTACCTTGTTATTTTGGATAGAGTATTCCAAGCCTTGCTGACGCAGTCTGGTCAGCAGTTTAAATTTTATATCTTAGTCAATAAGATTGATTGGTGGGTGTCTTATACCTCAGCCAGTGCCTTCATCAGTCCGTATTTTATTTTTGGGTCATACGTTTGGATGTCAATGGTAGAGGTTTAGTGACCTCGTCAAGAAGCATATATATATGGGATGCGACCACCATAATGTGTTCTCCCTTTTCAATAAGCAAATTGAATAAGCAGTTGGTATACATCCTCTCGATCTCTATTTATTAGTCGAGGTTAAATACACCACAATGACAAAACGCCGGATATATCTGAGGAACCTGAGTCCATTTCCTATTTGGAGGAATGTAATTGTTTGGCTAGCATTAAGCAGTTTATTTTGGAGCAGAGTTCTACTTCTCTGTCGGCCCCGGAGGAGGATAAAGCTGCTGCGATTCTAGTCCAATGTCTTGAGAAGTATATGAGCGTCCTGTCTCTGCACAAGGCTACACAGAGCACGATCCCCTCTTACTTTGCACCGTTGTATCTCTTGCCCTTGTCTGTTTTTGTATTTAGCTACTCAATTCATTGGACTGTATCGCAGACTCCAGTGCACGTGGGCCTCGTTACCCGAATAACCTCGCCTACCTGTATTGGATATAAACCAGCGTATCCAACAATCGGGGTTCGACTGTAATAGATTGAAAAAGAAAAAAAAGATAAAATTAGAATCGAGTGTGAGAGGCTATGCTCGGATTGCCGTGGGCTTGGTTTGTATAGATGAACTGCTGTAATGAACAATATGGAATACAGGTGGAAATCGGCTCCTTATATCCTCACATTTCCGTCATATCCTATACTCACGTCCGGTTGGCACAACACCACGACTTGCCATATTGGTAACCCTATTCTCCATGTGATTAGCACTACAGATGGCTTACTTTAACCATTTGGTTGGAAAATGACCGACAAAGGCCAGCCAGAAGCATTTCATGCAATACTAGTAATTACTTCCTCCAAACGAGCGGATGAGATGACTGAAATACTTAATGCGAATCATGTCTTTTGCTGTGCACTTGACGCCAAGACAGTATTTGGTTAAAGGTACGTGTGCGCCACACACACAGCATGCGACACACGTAATATCAGCACATGCTGTACTCATTTTCCTGTTTTCTCATGGGACTGCTCTATATCACACCCACCTAGGTCTATAGGTAGAAGGCAAGGTTGCAGCGCCTAATACATGAGCATACTCTACTGTTATCTCGATCTCTACATTGCTAGGTGAAGTGAACCCTAGTCAGACACATATCTCTTCACCGTTGCCTTGTTGCCTTCACCAAAATATTCATGATGCATTGCTTGGCGCACTGACTAGACTAATTTAAACACAATTCTGCACGGGACGACGAACCAGAATAGGGGCGAGCCAATTGTTGGAGTTAAGTGATTTACTCTGATTACGGGTTATGTAATCCGCTGCGGATAGGACTCTGTGTAGCATACCACAAAGTTATCGTAGCGTAATAAATCCACAATCACCAAGTCTGGTTGGTATTGCAGTTATGTGTGGCAACAACGTAGTGCATAAACGTGTGGCCGACAAGGGTTCACTTCACCTAGCGATGTGATATAGTAGTAGAGTATGCTCGAGTGCAGTCAGTGCAATAGTCTTATTGAGGAGCCTCTACACCCTCGGAGGGACAGTCTCCACACCCTAGCTACACAAAGGTGTATGCGCGTTAGTTTGGTGGCGCACACGGGTTGCATGTATGTGGCATAGTTGCGTGTAGCGCCGTATATGACGTACAGCGGGGCCTGATCAACGTTGGGATGCGGAATGCTTGGCTCTCATTGCGCAACAGATCTCTTGGCAAAATATTAGCATTACGAATTACTAAGCGGAACTATCTTACTATCTGACGATGACAGATATGCCTGTAGCGAACCAGACTATGTAGCACGCATTGTTTGGCATTGCAGCCATGGGGCATGACTAGTCTGGTTGGCGAGCATAACAATAAATGGGGTTGCCGGTGGCTACCGCCCCACGCCTATACCCCGTTCAACATATACCAGATTACCGCAGGGGGCGAGGCTAAGACTATGCCGACGGCACAGCCACACACGTCACCAGCACAACACAACAGGGGCTCCGATGATATAAATCACGCCGCAAACCCCTTATTCAATTAATTTTATTGAAAGTGAACTCTCTCCACATCCCATTCTCGCTGACATACCAACTACAGTGCTCTCCCAAAAAACCACTCCCACCAAGCCCCCTTACACCACCTAGCTCGGAAATCAGGTACACTACTTCCCCCCCAACACCGACCCCCCCGACTACGGCGCCCCCCACTACCTCTGCGGCTCAATACCCATCGCATCCCTACCCTAACCTCCGACTGAGCCCCTACGTCACCACCGAAAAGCGTTGACGCCTCGCAAGCAATGTTAGCTCGCTTCTTTGCAAGGGATTGGCTCACAGAAGAGGATCTTCCAGACAGCTATCTATTGGGGGGTACGTGAACATAGATGCGGAGACTGTCAGGGTGATTATGAAGTGCCGTGGTAGGAGAGAGGGTGGATCGTGTTTGGGGTTCATAGGTGAGGGATTGGAAGCTTTTGGTGATGGAGTATGTGATAAGAAGCGTGTAAAGTGGTTTTGTGAGGTGGCAAATGCGGTGGTGCAGGCTAGGCAACTAGGGCAGAAACTACAAATACCCGACCATCACCACCGGTACCGATGGCAAAAACGATCACCAGCCAACCCACCCTGCCTGGCTTGATAATTGCCACACCCTCCTTTGTGTTCCTCCCCCCAATGCCGAATGCACCTCGACTTCATCCTCGTCTCCCGCAACACCCCCACTTCCTATTCCACTATCCTTCAGCAAACACACTCCGGGAACCCCCTACCACGGAATCCACCCACGTGCACCCCTTACGGTATAATAAAATCTACTACTAGGCCTAAGTGTGACTATTGGATTGCAATGGGGAGAGGTTGTGTATGACAAGGGGAAGAGACTGAAGTTTTGGGGAGGAATCCGGTGGTAGCCTGTAGGATGCCCCCCCGGGAGTGATACGTTTTACACCAATCGATTTCCTTGGTCTCACTTCACCCTCAACCTTTGAGAGAGCTAAACAACGTGACAAACTTACCATGTTCCTCTCCGCTGGTGAACCCATGCACCCATCCTCCAGCGATTCTCCTCTTCCCCCAACATCGTTTCCCAAGGCACTCGCAACTGGAAACGCCTTCTGTCAAGCATAAACTATCCGCCCCCGGAAACCCCCAAACCCTCCCCACAATCAAATACCCCTACCGTGCTGCGCACCTCATCTCCGAAGCAGCAATGTACCTCCTCGCCACTACTTGCAGCATCATAGGTCTCTACCTACTTCGACTACGATGACATTCACCAAGATGCCAGTCCCAAATTAGCAACCCCCCCAGCGGCCAATCGCGATTAACCCAGCTCGTCTGGATTACGCTTGCAAGACCGGAATCTCCTGCCACGCTGGAGCGCTTTTGGCAGTGGTTGTGATTCATGCACTATTATTACTCACCCAGGAAATTCTAGATGGCGATTTATCTGACACTAACGTTATTGAATTACAGGAGCCAAGGGTGGGGGCGAATCAGAATCGATGCTACATGTTATGGGCGTTGGACTATACCCTAGATACCACCTGAACATAATAACACACTGCCTGTTCTGGAGGGAACCTATCTACTGATATGCAAATAGTTATCGCCTCAGCCGCACCGCTACAGACTCCATACACAGTACAAGTATTCACAACAACAAACTATTATTCCTTCCTTACCAATTCTCTACGAACAAAGTCCCAGAACTGGGGTTACTACTTCTGCTCTTATATTGCTCTTTTGAATTACTGCTAACCAGAAATACAGTTGTGCGGAAGCATGGAACTGACAAAACCCTGCTCCCTAGCGAGCTAAAATCATCAATCTATCACTAACCGCCATACCCCACCCATGACCAAGTAACTCACCAATCCCATCCTCAATTTGATCCCCCAACATGGTTTGCATTAGCAATTGGCAGAAGTATTGGATACCCCCCCTCCACCTGGTTGTCCTAATCCCCAAAACATTTACTAACTTATAGTTCTGCGGTGAAGCGGTAACTTACTTCCAAGGTCTAAATAAAGGCCAGTCACTAGTATTGGCCCCACCATCGAAGGTTCTGGACTCATGTTCCTTAAAAAATCCTCCCCTGTACTTAGGAAAGGGACATTACGAAGCATGTTACTCAAGAACTTGGAGTGCGATAACACAGCCTCCAGACATGGTGCCACTATGCCATAATTCAAATGTTTGTCGAATAATTTGGTTCCAGCAATATTCAAAACTTGATGGATGAGATCACTTCTCTGTAAGATTACGAGGTTACGAGCGGAGGAATCTTGAGAGAGATATAGATATATTTGTCAGGGCTATGTAGAGATCGCTATAGTCTGAATGCTGTGGTTCTACTGTCCTATTTTTTCCGAACCGTAGGAGAATTCCAACTCTTTTATCCATCCCAAACTTATTCCAATTGCCCTAGTTAGAGATCCCAGTTTCTTTCCGCATATCTCAATTATCCTATTCTGGCTTCCTGCATCCCCTGTGATATCGCCACACGTGAGAGTAGTTCTTACACCTCCTTACTCGCGTGTTCACCTAGGTATCTCAGCTTCCCATTATTGTTCTTCGGTTATGTCGAGGATCGCTGTTCCTTCCCACAATGGTTCTTCCCATCCTCTTGTATCGTACTCAGCTAAGTTTCCTTCCATCCATTGATCACACTTATCGGTAGAAGTTTCGTCAGGAGGTCCGCTGGATTGTGCTTCCCAGGGATCGTATTTATCACTAGGTTGCCAGATTGGTGTTGTTGGCGCAGGTAGTGGTAGCGGTGCTCGATGTGTCGGCTCTTTCGGGCGAACTTTGATATTTTGCTCAGATTGAACGCTCCCTCGCTATCCGTATATAGGATCAAAGTAGTGGTTATTCCTAGCTCCTGTAGGAATTGTCGCATCCAGGCTGCATCCGTTGCTCCCTCGCAATCTGCAACATACTCCGCCACCGTGATCGATAGTGAGACTACATCCTGCCTTCGACTGTACTATCCCACTGGTTGATTACCGAGCGTCATCAGCACTCCTGTCTGAACTCTTGATTCTTCCCCTCCGTATGATGCGATGCGTCCGCATATATTCGTATCGCCGACTTTCTTTATGATAAGCCAATCGTGCTTAGTTGAGTACAAATATCTGAATACTTCCAGCGCAGTCTGGTAGTTGGTCGGACTCGCATCCTTGGTCCTTCTCCCTAGTAGATTTACATGAACTGAGATTTCCGGTCTTATCATTCTGGCAAGGAATGGCAGACCTCCTACGATCGGTTGGTACTTTGGTGGCAGCGGGTTTTCGGATTAATAGGTTTTTCCGTAGGATTGCGGATCGGGCGGTACTGATCGGGTTCTGCCAGATTTCCCACTTGTTTCTAGGTATTTGCTCGCCATCGAGTCTATTAGAGCAGTTTGAGTTCAATCGAATACCAGGCAGAACCCCCTACGAGAAGCTGAAACACCTCCGTGAAAGATACAATAAGTGTCTGAAAATCACGGAATGTAGCAAGCTGTGGTGGGACAATGAACTGACGAAGCAGTGGAAGGTTACAAGGAAGAGCAGGAAGGAAAAGGTGACGGAGGTGACAACAAGGGAAGAGAGATATGAGGGGTGGAAAAAAGAACAAAAAAAGATAAGAAGGCTAGTGAAGGAGAAGAAGATGAAGTGCTGGCAGAAGTTCTGCAAGGAGAACGAAGAAAAGAATCCTTGGGAAATAACAAAGTGGGCTAAGGACCCATGGAGGTTAAAAGGATTAATGGGGAAATTAACAAACCAGGATAGAATGGAACTCTCGACAGAGAAAAGCAAGGTTCAGGGTTTGGTCAAAAACAATTTTGGCTGGATTGATAATGGGAGGAGGGTGGACAAATAGGAAGAGCTAAGCAACAAGGTGGAGGCAGCGAAGTTTGAGGAGATAAGAAGATAGATGAAGGAGGCTCTAAGCAAGACGAGTAACGTTTCTGTACTAGGACCAGATGGAATTAGCTATTGGTTTATCAAAGCAATCACAAAGACAAAACTCAACAAAGAGCAGTTGGATAAGGTCATGGAGAACATATAGCATAGCAGTATCTTGAAAGAGTGGCAACACTCCAAATTCGTGATGATCCCCAAACTTGGCAAGGACTACAAAACAACAAAGGGATGGAGGCCAATCAACTTAATCAACTATATAGGAAAGTTGAGAGAGAAAGTTGTAGTGGAGAGACTACAAGAAGTTGTATTATTTCATAGACATCAATTTAGGTCAGTGAAGAGGCGGTCAGTGGTTGAGGCAGCCTTATGAGTAATCATGAGACCTTAGATATATATGCAAAGTAGGGGGGCAGTATGGTGTGAATTCTAGAATAAACAAGTAGGCTTCCAGAATGTGAGGGAGGAAGATATAGTCAGACAGTTGGAAAAGTCATAAGAGGGATGGAAGTAAATCTCATACATTAAGAATTTCTTCCAGGCTAGGAGGTTCGATATTGAGAGGGATAGAAAGATGAGAGGAAGTGATAAGACAAATATTAGAGTACTTGTAACGAACTGGTTTTCTAGTATATGTTTTGTCTACACGTGTTTTATCTATGGTAGTTTTGGTGGATTTTATTGGGTTATATCAAGGCACGTTTTTGGCCGGTTTTGGAAGCTACTCCTCTCGGATATGTTTGGATTAGGAAGGATTATATTAGGATTAGTTTTGTTATTTTTCCTTGTAGTTTTCTCATCATATTTCTTTATTATTACCTGTCATATTCGAGTATCATTCTGGGTTAGTCTCATGTATATCAGCTTGCTGACCACTATCTCCTTGTATGCCTGCCTAATTAGGCAGTAGCTTATTCTGTTTTCCTTTTGGTTATTTACCTTGTTGGCAGCCTTGTTTTTGTTACCTTGTTAGGCATCATCATGACACTAGACGTGTCTATAATAAGCCATCATGTATGCATTATGATCTGGCATCATAATGAGTCTTTACTGTTACCTAGTATGAGTCCAAATAGACTCATTATCTTAGGAACTCAGTATCTATTAAAGATCTGAATTCAACGGCTTTAGATTGGAGTTCTCGTTCAACACCGTCTAGTCTAGCTACTTCAGAAATACACAAGCTACACTTGTAATATTCTTGTCCACTTGTACCTCTTGATCCCCAACCAACCCTACACTCAACAACCCTTAGCCACCTCCTATAATCCTGTATAGGACATAGTGGGCGTGCTTAATACTCTATAAATATGTTGGTAGAGCCGAGTTCCTTACAGAACTCCTCTACTAACTTGGCCTACACTTATATTTTTTTTACCTGCAATTTAAGCTTTAAAATTTTCACCTACCCCTCCTAGGGCCTGATCAACCCTAGTTCTTCTTGAACCTTGTTTAGACAATCTAGTACTTTATCCAGCACTCTAGACCCGAGCTCTCCAAGGCTAGTGGCACAGCAGTCCCTATACCTTCCTTGTTACAAATCTCAGAAAATCTTACCTCAGCACTAGTAAGTCAACACTAGTCCCCACTCAGCAACCAACATAGTCAAAGCCTTACAAACGAAATTAGCAAGCCATCATGTCAGTACCAGAACCATCCCACTCTAGAACCTCTAGTAGACTCTCAGGCCAAAATCCAGAATTTGGACCCCTGAGAGTAAACCCACCTATGTACCCCTCCAGATCTGCCTCCAGAAAATCTATGAGAATAGATACAGAAGAACCAGAAGAAGAAGAGCTCTCTGAACATGAGCAGGATCCTCTCTCAGGATCAGAGGATGAGCCAGACCCTGCAGATGCAGAAGCTACTCCTACTCAAGACCCAAAAGGAAAAAGACCAGAAGTAGTTATCCAGCACCCTACTCTAATAAAACCAATTGCTATCCTAGATACTAGAGAAGAAAAAGAAGAGCAAGAAGCACTTGCCCTTATTGACAGTATGTTTAGCATCTATCACTTTCATAAACCAAATGGACCTAGGTTTAAACCAACTTCCCAAGGCCTGTCAGCACTAGCCAAAGAAATTACCAAGTTAGCACAAGAACTACCTAAGAAGCCTATTCCAGGACAATTTCCTGTTATTCCTCAGAAGCCTACACAGCGTGTACCAACTCCCGTGATCCCTCCTACAGCCCCTCAAAGAGCTAGGGGGGATCCCAGCATATTATCAAAACTATGCCAAGGATTAAAAGACACCTATTTACCAACCATGTTCAGCAACAATCCTGAACCATCTAGACAATCCTCTTTACGCTTGCAGCTGCCACCACAACAGAGAGTTTCCCACCAAAGACCCACCTCAGTCCCTCTTAGCCAAGCTAAGCCCATCAATAGACCTGCATTTCATTGGGTAGAACTAAGACCAGCACCTAGACCTCCCTCACCCCCAGACACTGCATGGATACCACTATCCCAGCAACCACAACAGCAACCTCCGCCGCCTCCAGAAGCAGCCCCTCCACCATCCACACCAAAAAACCCAAAACAAGTTAGGATGTCAGCCCCCCTAGGATCAGATCCTGGTGATTCAGATGGTAGCAGCTCTAGCTCATCTGAAGGTGACTCCAACAAGGGTTCAGGGAAAGCAAGTAGCAGAGGTAGAAGATCTCGGAGCATGGGATCTACTACTAGCTCTGTGTTTGGAAGCAGCAAGCTCAAAGGTCCAAAACTTGAAAAAAATAATGGAAGTAGTAACTGGAACGAAGCAGCTGTTTTTGACAACTGGGTTAATGATACTATGAATATTCTAGAAGTAGGAGAACTCGATCCAGAAGCCAGACAAGCCATGATCTGGCTAGGTTGGCACCTAGAAGGAGAAGCAAAAATCCTGCATGCATCCTACAGAAAAAATCCTGAAACCAAAAATAGCACAGTACCAGAATTTCTCAAAGTACTCAGAAAATTCTGTGTACCCTTCATCAGTAATGAGAAGTTATCGACCGAGTTTCAAGCTATCAGACAGACCCAGAACGGCAGAACCAAGCCCATCCAACAAGTGGCCAACAAAATTAAACAACTGCAAATCCTCTTACCTAACATAAGTGATTGGCAGTGTTACAACCAACTGTTGGAAGCTATGGACCCTGCACTTCTGCACCAAGTAAGTGCTAACATTAATGACGAAATGGAATGGAATGACCTAATTGAGTTGTGCAGTAAGCATGACTCAGTTATTCACAAGCATACCTCCATCAAGAAAGACTATAAGTCAAAAAATGGTCAAAAAATGCGTCAGCAAAATCATACACCTCAGGCTAGCAGCAACCCAGCCCCTACCAATATGAGTTGAACTAAACCTAAGCCCTTTACTAGGCCCTCCAACATGAGTTCTAAGTTCAAGAAACTTACTCCAGCTGAAAAAGAAGAACTAGCCAAAAAAGGAGGATATTTCTACTATAGGAAACCTAGTCACAATGCTATGAATTGCCTCCTCAAGAAAAATCAGATCAGAAGTGCTGCAGGCACTATCACACATGAAATTACAGAAGTAACACACCCTAGTAAGATTACTTCTGCAGCTCAATTCATTATGGAAGA
>Ga0307511_10003038_pt1 | contig 17341 bp, 11 predicted proteins | sample 13_EM_MG_FD_200266 | JGI IMG/M metagenome (GOLD analysis project Ga0307511, IMG submission 200266) | Populus trichocarpa ectomycorrhiza microbial communities from riparian zone in the Pacific Northwest, United States - 13_EM | ecosystem: Host-associated > Plants > Roots > Unclassified | place... | reverse complement strand
AATTTAAAATAAAAAATAAAAAATAAAAAATTTTCAAAATTTTCAAAATTTTTAAAAACACTTTTAAAAAACAAAAACAAAATAAAAACTTATTCTCAAACATAAACCTTTATCTATTATATGCAACAATTTTAAAAAACTTTATTCAATAATGATTCATGAAATTCTATTAAAAATAATTTTTTAAAAATAAAAAAAATATTATTTTAATATATTTATAAAAAAATTTAAAAATAATTATTACTACACTCTCAAATATCTTTTTAAATTCATGGTTTATTCTCGACAAAGCGAGGATACCACCTTTAATCAATTATATTTTATTTTAATTTTTTAAAATAATACGAGATATATGGAATAAAATTGAAAACCTTGTATTGAATAAAAGAATTATTTGCACGATGTTAAGAAAATAATCTAAAGGACATATATTGAAAAAAGTTGATTTAAAAAGATGTATTCAAAGGTTATTTTTGTAACTTTCAACAAGACAATAAAAAACAATTCTCTCTCTCTCTCTCTCTCTCTCTCTTAAATGCAGTAAAAGCATGCATTCGTTTCTTATACAAAACTTATAGTTTGACCATAAAGTCTAATAGATCCTACATATAAATTTATACGTTGCAAAAGCAAATGGGCTTTTAAGTCATTAACACAATAACCTAAGATAAAACCTCTTTTTTTCATACACTTAAGATAATTTATTCACAGGTTAGTATAAAAATATCCTTTACTGTTCAAAAAAGAAAAATCATTCAAAATAACATATAAGATTAAAAATTATTGAATTTTTTTAACTTTAAATTAATTATTTTTGAATTTTTTTCATATGTTTTATTAAAAATATATTTTTAAGCACATTTTCATGTACATTTTGCAGAGTTACCCTTACCACTTTCTGTATTTTTAGTAGAAGGACGACAATCATGCGACCAAACTTAAGAATTACATAGGACTCGATTAAGAAACGGGTAATACTCGAGGGACCAGATTGTACTCTTCTCTATTTTTTAGTTTTTTCGGATGAAGCTAGCTCAAGAGTCAAGTCTCCGACGGCGGCAACATCATAATGTATATAAAGTTATAAACCCAGGAGAAATGCTCTCCATCCCCTAAATCGATTCTAAACCTTAAAACAATTTTTTATTTTTTTTTATAAGAAAAATGGCAGCAGCGGCAGCGGCAGCCCAAAGATCTCAACTCCCCTCGATAAGCACAAACGCCTCTCCCTCTCCCTCCTCCTCTTCTCCTCTACAACGCCTCTCCACTTTCAAAACCCCTTCTGCTTCTTCTCCTCCACCATCTTCAACCACCGCAACCTCTTCTGCTTCACCTCTAGACTCTTTCTCCAAAGACCCATTCCTCTCCCCATTCCTCTCTCCCTCCTTCTCTTCCACTTCCTTCTCCTCCGCCGCCCTCTCCTCTGGCTCCCCTGCCTCCACCGCCGAACACCTCCACCATGCAATTCGCCTCCTCGAATCCCAACTCCGTTCCGAAGTCCTTTCCCGCCATCCCCACCTCTTCCACCAACTCTCGTCCATTAAAGACGCTGAACTCTCCCTCTCCACCCTCCGATCGGCCATCTCTTCTATGCAGTCCTCTATTCGCCGCGTCAGATCCGAGCTTTCTGATCCCCATAACGCTATTAAATCAAAAACTATCCAGCTCTCCAATTTGCATCGTACCAACCAAGCATTACAACACACTATTCGCGCTCTGAGGTTGTCGAAAAAGCTTCGAGATTTAATTTCTGCATCAGAATCAGAGCCTGAAAAATTGGATCTTGCCAAGGCAGCGCAATTACATTACGAGATCTTGACAATGTGTAATGAGTATGATTTGAGAGGAATTGATATGGTTGACGAGGAGCTGAATTGGGTTAAAGAAATTGGGGAAAAACTGCGCAGCCAAGCCATGAAAGTGTTAGAGAGAGGAATGGAAGGATTGAATCAGGCAGAAGTAGGAACTGGGTTGCAAGTTTTCTATAATTTAGGAGAGCTGAAGGTGACTGTGGAGCAATTGGTGAATAAGTATAAGGGAATGGGAGTGAAGAGTGTGGGCTTGGCATTGGATATGAAGGCGATTTCTGCGAGTGGTGGTGGGTATGGGCCAGGAGGGATAAGAGGGAGTGGGACTCCACAGATTGGAGGAGGGGCAAAAGCAAGGGAGGCACTTTGGCAGAGAATGGGGAATTGTATGGATCGGTTGCATTCTATTGTTGTTGCTGTTTGGCATTTGCAGAGAGTGTTGTCCAAGAAGAGGGATCCATTTACGCATGTTTTGTTGCTTGATGAGGTTATTAAGGTGAAAGGGATTTATGATTTTGGTCAGAATGTTTCTGTTTGTTTGCTGGTTTTATATGAATGCTTCTATATTGGTTATGGATCGTGGTGCCTTTTGCCGTGTGAACTGCTAAGCAGAGTTTTAATTGGTTTGTAGTGTTATTCTTCTGTTTTGGGTTGATCCTGTACTAGAAGTTGATAGCACTAGTTTGTAATGTAATAACCTCTGCATATCTCTGTACCACAAAACGAAGTTTTTGATCCCCTGTTGTTGAATATAGTTGAATTTATGTTTCCTTAAATAGCAAATTCGACCACCCTGATGTCTAGATAGAAATATCATTAAGAGTAGGCAGCAGGCCTATAATGGACCCATGTGAAGCGATGCACTGTCCCACTTGATCCAGCAATCCAGTGATTAGCGATTATAGTCTAAACTCGTTTATTTCTTGGTGTTTTTCATTTCCAATAATCAGATATAGTAATTTTATGTACCTTGTTCTCTAGATTATGCCATATAAAAGCTTCCTAAGTAGTTCAGGTCGTATTGATGGTTTCCTGTTTTTTGATTGATTTTATGGGTCATAAACAAAACCAACAAAGAAAAACTCTGATGCTTGCGCATTTTTGTGGAGAGAGGGAGATTTCTTTGGGCCTTTACCTTGATTGCTGCTTGATTTTCTGCCACATTTCTGTCCATCTCTTTCATGCTTACAATAAGCTGATATTCTTGTAGGATGGTGATCCCATGCTAACAGACCGGGTTTGGGAGGCACTTGTGAAGGCTTTTGCTAGCCAAATGAAATCTGCTTTCACTGCATCAAGTTTTGTTAAGGAGATATTTGCTATGGGCTATCCTAAACTCTTCTCCTTGACAGAGAATCTACTTGAAAGAATCTCACATGATACAGATGTCAAAGGGGTTTTACCAGCTATTACTTTGGACGGAAAGGAACAGATGGTTGCTGCCATTGAAATATTCCAGACAGCTTTCTTGGCTATGTGCTTAAGTCGCCTTTCAGATCTTGTGAACACTGTTTTCCCGGTGTCCAGCCGTGGGAGTGTTCCTTCCAAAGAACAAATCTCAAGAATTATCTCCCGTATCGAGGAAGAGGTTGAAGCAGTCCAATTGGATGGGCGTTTGACTCTTCTTGTATTTCATGAAATAGGCAAGGTTTTGCTCCTGCTTTCAGAACGAGTTGAATACCAGGTAATTTGGTAAAACAAATAGTATTTTTTTTGTTAGTTCAGGTTTCTCCATTATGTGTTCTTATTTTCTGGCATATCATATGTTATATTTGTGGAGTTGTTATCTATATGACACATAAAAATAATCCACTTGCATATCCTACTTGAGTGTCACCTTAATCCTGGGCTTGATGTGTTTTTTTTTTAATTTTTAATTTTTTTTGCAAATAAAGTTTTTTGGATGATATGTCAATGTAAAATTAGCGCAATTCTAAACAACATAAACCAAACTACACTGAGCACAAGTAGAAGAAATGCAAACCATCATATCATGGTGTCCGCAGTGGGTTCCCATCATGCTCCCCACAATCTAATGGTTGGCAAATTTTTCATGTCTTGTTTGTGTAGTTTGGTTGTGTGATAAAGACTTCCTCGTAAAATTATTTTCCTGTTATCGGTTGTATTATATTGTTATTTGTAATTGCAATTCTTGTTTTATTCAAAGGGTGACACATGGCTAATTTCTGGTACCATCATATTAACTAGCTTTGCATGCTTAAAAATCTCGGTTCAGTCAAAGCAACTGTCATCATAGTTTTATTGAGTGTGCTATCTAAATCTGGTGATTTAATGCTAGTGGTGTCTTCATATCTCATGGTGTTTTCTGTTTGATTTCTGATAAATTCCCAAATGTTGGAACTTAAGGATAGAATAGGTTTTATGCTGTAAACTTTTTTCGCTCTTGTTTTGATTTGATCATCTTGCTGTACTGTGCTGTATATTACTTATGTGGCTGTGCCATTTAAAATAATATAAAGCAATGAAGAATTTTCAAAGTGAATGTAATTTGATTCTTTAAGGGGTAGTTTTCTCATGATTTTTGTGGTGGAGAAGTCCTTTCATATATGAAAAAAATTGCTTTGGAATTTCAGATATCTGCAGGTCATGAGGCACGCCAAATTACAGGTCCTGCAACTGCAGCACAAGTCAGGAACTTTGCTTTGTGCCAGCATTTACAAGAAATTCATACACGTATATCATCAATGATTGCTGGGCTGCCCACTATCGCAGTGGATGTGTTGTCTCCTGCACTGGGTGCAATATATGGGGTAGCTCGTGACTCAGTGACTCCCCTTTTCAAAGCAATGATTGACCGACTTGAGTCATGCATCCTGCAAATTCACGACCAGAACTTTGGTGCTCATGGTATGGATGCTGCAATGGACAACAATGCTTCACCTTACATGGAGGAGTTGCAGAAGTGCATTCTTCACTTTCGTACTGAGTTCTTGTCTAGGCTCTTACCTTCTTCAGCAAGTGCTACAACAGCTGGGACAGAAACTATATGCACCCAGCTTGTGAGAAGTATGGCATCACGGGTTTTGATATTCTTTATCAGACATGCCTCTCTTGTACGACCTCTTTCAGAATCAGGGAAACTGAGGATGGCTAGAGATATGGCTGAGCTGGAATTAACTGTAGGCCAATATTTGTTTCCTGTACAACAACTTGGACCACCGTACCGGGCACTCCGAGCGTTCCGGCCGCTTATTTTCCTGGAGACATCTCAGTTGGGAGCATCTCCTCTACTTCAAGATCTGCCACCAAGTGTCATACTCCACCACCTTTACACCCGAGGCCCTGATGAATTGGAATCACCACTGCAAAGGAACAGGCTTACACCTCTGCAGTATTCACTGTGGCTGGATTCTCAAGGGGAGGATCAGATTTGGAAAGGTATCAAAGCAACTTTAGATGATTATGCTGCAAAGGTTAGATCAAGAGGAGACAAGGAATTTAGCCCTGTATATCCTCTTATGCATCATTTAGGGTCATTGTTGACAGAGAATGCCCCCGTGTCCCAAAGGCATTAATAACAAGTATACACCATGTAAATCAGCAAATTTTAGACCTCTACCTTCACGTGAAGGTTTTCCATGAATCTTTAATGTATGTGTTAGTCGAGGAAGCTTCCTACAGAGTGGTGCTAGTATTGCTCCACAGGTACAGTTTTCTCTTCATATAATTTTCTTCACTTAAATTATAGTCATTTTTGTCGCGTGCAAAGTGCATGTAACCACGGAATTCAATGAATAAATCAATTCTCCTGGAACAATGTCAAACTCCAAGCTAATTGTTCCTGAAATGTCTAATAGTTTTTGCTATCAGGGCAGAAATTTCACATTTGCATCTTGAACAACTCGGTCATTTTTCACCTTTACCTTCCGATATAGGAATTTTGAATTTAGCGTCTTTAATTCTTTTACAATTCTAACTCAACTCTCATCCCGAGTAGCATACCAGCATCTAATCTCACAAGTTGTTTTAACACTTGCGTTCTTATTACATAGTCTGGGATTCTAGGAACAATGAAGCCAGTGGTTTATGTATTAATATCAGTCTTATATTCTATGGCTTGATGATTCTTTCAGAGCTTTTAGAACCTCCACGCTTATCAACTCGAATATTGAGTTCTCAAGGCCCAAGGGAACTGGATAGCTCATATGCAGCCTGCTGTCTCTGTCCTGCTTTCATGTGCGTTTACACTTAAGCTATGTTTGGTTAGGGCGATGAAACCGAGGATAGAACGGGAGAGAAAACAAAGAGGAGTCGGAATCAGGTTTGAATTCCCTTTTATCTTAGTGTTGGATATGCAAGGAGAGGAAAATATGGAATCCAAATCTGTCTCGCTTGGTTGGAAGGAGAAATGAGAGAAGAAACAAGAGAAAGGTAAAAACAAACACGAACAATATCTTCCCCTTTGCAAATCTTTCCATCTGGAAAGAAGAAAATGACAACCTAATCCTTGGGCTTCTCTTGTTTTCCGTCCCTTCGTGGTCCACCATCTCCTAGTTCCACAGGAACAAGCGTGGTGTAAACACACCACCACCCCTTGTTTGTTGGAATCCATACCGTCACGAACGCAAATTTTTGACCTTACCCACTACCGACTCGATGGTAAGTTGGAATATTAATCCGTCCAAGCACAGGCATACATACCTGTACCAAGCTCAGCGGTACAGTTCCTCCTGACTATGCTGGTAAAAGAAAGCCTTTTTTTTTTGCTAAAAATTTAACAACAAACGATTACTTGCCACCTTAGTCAGAAAATATATCGGCAGGAAATGCAATGGCTGGAGGCTTTGAACACAGATGAAAATTCTGACTGGTTAATTTAACCATCTACAAATCTAGGTCAGTCGTGTTGCTAGGTTTTGGCAATAGGTTATCCAAATCCAAGATTTAACATAGAAGGAACCTTTGCTTCACCAGATTTCAGTGCCGTGTGTTCAGTTCTCCTGCTCAATCTAACATTGGTTAAAAGTCATCAAAATCAGCTTAATCTTTGCTCTTTGACCAGATTCTTATGTCATCACATGGTTAGCTTTTAGTTGTTTGGAATCTAATGCAAGCTTTATTTGATCCAAGCCCAGAAAACACATGATGGTTTCTTTCTAGACTGCGAGTCTTGACCATTGACCATTTGATTATAATTTATGTACAAACTTAAAAGGGCATATCCGAAATCTAAAATTATTCAATTAATCGGCAGGGGATCTTTTGTCATACCGTGTTCCTATTTAGCAGGTTCATGCATGTGTGGTGCTGATCGGATTTGTTTTTTGTCCCAAGGTGGATTTTACTTTAAGTAATCTGTAAAAACATCCCTTGTAATGTAGACTAGTAATGCTAATTTATCCAGGAATGGGTGGACTCCATAAATCAAATGATTGAAGTTTTCTGAGCAATTCTTTAGACTCTTGTTTTTTCCTCCTAATCTTCGTCTCAGTAGGAATTCCATTATCATGGAAGTGGTGCATAAGTTTCCTCCCACAATTGCTAGAGATGTTAATCCTGTCTGATCAAGGCACAGGAGATGTTACTTTAACAACGAAGAACTTGGTGATTGCAATTAACAGCAGTAATGATTAAGATACAATTAGAAGCATCCTTTGCTTTCAAGCCCTATCTGACTATATATGATCTGGCTAGAAGTTTATTTATTGCTGACAAGATAAATGACTCATTTTGCATACTACCCTACTGTGCAGAATTGCAGCTTCTTCTTCCTTCTTTTTGTCACAGGCAGGATACGCCATCTCACATAATCTGTAACTCCTGCAACGATCAGCAGGCTTTCAACATCGAGGAATTTACGTCTGTATGTGCTACATAGGGCTATCCATCCCCATAACTGTAGCGTGTGGGGTTAAGTAATTTATGATGTGTTAATTCTGGAAGCATTGCCTAAAGATAGGCACAGAATGTGACCCGCAGCAGGGTTAACTTCATAATTAAATGGAGGGATTGTCCCCACATTTTCCTTTCACATTGCAAAAAGACAGTGAAAGCCAAAATTTCTGATCTTGATTTGACATTGGATGTTGAAATAAAAAATGACAGATTCTATATGTCTCATGGAAAATCTTTCATATCCTTTTCACACTGTTTTAAAGAAATCTAACATCAACATATACTCGCATTTTTCAATATCAAGAACTGATGTGATCACTTCTGTCCCATGACAACTCCCTCAATACTTGCATAGAACTTAACAGTAACGAGCTCGGATGGCTGTTAATAATTCCTCCATTTTTTTGGTTTCTTTTCCTTTGCATATGGTGACCACATCATTGCATCAAATATTTTTTTCCAGACTGATATTCGCAATATTTTGAGAGAACATTGATTGCTACTTGATAAGAGTTAAGTTATCAGCGCTCGTGTGTCTGATGCAATAATTTAATGCATTTCTTGACAAGGTTTCCTTGACAATATAAAACTGAGACTTCAGTTGTTTTTTTCCTTCAAATTTCAACATCCTCCGTGTCTCAAATGGGATGTGACTAGAAGCACAAGCAAAAGAAAATGAGTCCATGAATAGTAGGCTGCGTGCCCTCGATGTCCTTCTAACTCCCACACGGCCCATTGATCTCATGCTAGCATTATTTTATCTTTGCTTTCTTTCACCTTAAACCAGCTTCAGGAATTGACCAATACCAGCTCCCTCCATGTAAATACAAACCTTAGCATTCTTTGATTGGTCGAGTCTCACATTTTGACAATGAGAGACGGATAGAGAGACAAAGCGCACAGTATAATATAGGTGGAAGGGTGGATGGAAATTCCTAATAAGAAATTGTATTGAAGGAAGGATATCTACATCATTTTCAGCATCTTTAATTTAATTACGAATAGTGTCTTGTCCTGTCTCCACAATCCCTAAACTTGGCATATATTTATAGCTCTTAGTATTTTCCGCTTAAGCGAAGAAACCTGAGCAGATTCCAAACTAAGGAGCATTGAAATTATGGGAAAGAAAGTAAGTCAAGCATCGATGAAGATTTCTAAGAATGAAAAGAATCAACTCGGCAGTTTGATAAAAGTTTTGCGGCCGAAGGTCTACATCACTGACAGCTCAAGCTTTAAGAGACTTGTTCAAGAATTAACTGGCAATGGCAAGACAATTCCCTCTCCACCACCTCCCTCTAAACCCCAAACAGTACTTGAGAATGTCGCGGTTGTAAATGTCGAAGCTCACGGAGAGCCTGTGTGTAGCATGGAGACACCCATCGATGCATCCATCGATTCGCTTGAGTTTGGCGATCAGTTGGTCTCTTTTACTGAAGAGCTAAACCAGCCTTACAATCACGGAGAACCCGAGAGTAACATGTATACATCCTTTGATGCATCGGTCGATTCACTTAAGCTTTGCGATCAGTTAGTCTCTTTTACTGGAGAACTAAATCAACCTCACAATCACGGGGGACCTGAGAGTAGCATGGAAACATCCTTCGATGCATCGGTTGATTCATTCGAGTTTTGCAATCAGCTAGTCTCTTTCACCGAAGAACCAAATCAACCTTACAATCATGGAGAACCAGAGAGTAGCATGGAAACATCCTTTGATGCATCAGTCGATTCATTTGAGTATTGCAATCAGTTAGTCCCTTTTATTGAAGAACTGAATCAACCTTACAACCAGTTACATTTCGATGACGTTACATTAAATCATCTATCAATATACCAACAGATAGATATGTTAACAGGTCAAGATTTCGAGTCCTTGCTTCTGGATATCGAGCAGTATCCTTTCTCTAGCAGTTATTCTCAGACTCACATGCTGGAGGAGGTCAGCATATAAGACTATGAATTATATGGCTTACGGTGAAGGGCCGCATTGTTCTTTCACCAGAACAACAGGAGGCAAAACCTGTGCAGGGTTTTACCTTGTGATATATGTCTTTTTGTTCATATTTCTTAGTGTGTGTGTGTGTATATAAATATATATATATATATATATATATATAGAGAGAGAGAGAGAGAGAGAGGGAGATAATTAATACACAGGGAAACATTTGTGCACCATCAACTCCCTGTGTATTCTTTGTATATATAGAGAGCCAAATATTATGTTCTTAAATTTCTTTGCTTTGTATATCATATGGCCTTCATGCTGTTGTATTAATTATTCCGGTAGACAGAGTAATATCAATTTAATTTCCTCATTGCTGTGTATATAAATTCAGGATTTAATTTAATTCCGTGAGTTGTTGAGATAATAAACCATTCCTTACCTCTTACAATTGCCCGTGCTATTTCAGACCAACTGCTTTTCCTACCGATCCACAAAAAATAATTTATTTTCATTCTCAGATGCCTTATTCTAATGGGAAAGGGGTATTTATAGGCTTAACTCACATACATGCATGAACTCCTTATAATTCATTATATAAATTGAGAAGACTCTTCTGAAATAAATAAGATAAATGCATTACAGATTAACTCAATAATTCATGAATCTTTTTAGGATGCAAGTTTAGATTCGGTGTCAGGTATTTGGATCATGCAACATGGCAGTTATCGAACCGGAAGAGGAATCATGCTGGGCTAAAGCCATTCTAAGAGGACTCCATGTTGTATGGTTATTGTTGCCAAGGAATTGGCTTGTTGCCAAGGTATTTGGCTGCTCGCATGGCTGCCTAGCTATGATACAAGCTTACTACGACTCATTGCACAGCTAGGATCGGTGCTGTAAGCATGCCATGCATCCTTTTCTGACACTCTTCCTTGTACAATATCGATCTCTACCGGGAAGCATAATAGCTGTTTCCTTCCACTGAGGGCTCCCTCATTATCATCAAAAGGCTAAGACTCCTAACCTCGAGAAGTTTGGATGGCTGCACTATCAAGGAAAACTATATCAGCAGAATGATCTTTCTCATTTTCTTTTCAAGTAAATGTTTCTTGTTGTAAGAAATAAAATTACGATTGTTTAGAGTAAACTAAACTATCCAGAATTAATAAGCAGATAATAAACGAAAGGAATAATAGAAATTGCATGTTCATATTTTTCATAAAATAACCAAACTACATGCAACAGAAATAAAGTAAATACTGAAAATCTAGAACAATGAGTATAGTGTACTTGTTGATAAATTTTAGACAAATAAAAGGAAATAGCAAACTTTATTATAAAAAATTATACCCTTTGTCTTTAAGATTAATTTGGTCGTCAATCGGCGTAAACAATCTTAATTCAAGTAGCCTTGCCTCTCATGAATTTAATAACACCACCTCAAAAAATTGCACTATCTTTGAAGATCTACGTGCTAGAAAATAGACTCGATTTTCTCTCTTCGACATAAGAACCCGAAGTTAGAACAAGACTATAGATAGGGAAGAAGAAACTAGAAAATAGGAGACGAAGATAGAAGAAAAGAACAGGTAGAAGAAGACTTTTGCTCAGTTTTCATATACTGCACAATCCCCCATCCCCTATTTTTATAAGGGACTCATCAGCCCGTTTAAGGGAAGGGAGGTCCGACAATTCTTTTTTCTTTCCGAAAAAAAACGCAAAAATGAGAAAACTCAAACTTGCTTAAAAAATTCCCGGGTTTTCGTTCAGACTAGCTGTGGTCCGGAAAATGGAGTCCCCGATAAAACCTGAAAAAATCCCGACCAAAAGAATTTTTCCCAATAGATTCACAGTTAGGGACAAGAGGAAAGCATCTTCAGTACTATCAATCTCACCTTCCCCGGCTTCACCTTGTTCCAGCGGCAAAGGCTGGATCGGAGCATGTGGCTACATGAATTAAATTTGTTAATTCTCTTCATTTTAATCCTCTACTACTCATCATTTATAAGATTTTAATTCCATATTTCTTTTCACTTTTAAATACACAAAAAATTATATAAGTAGAATGATCTTTCTCATTTTCTTTTTAAGCAAAGTGTTGCTGTAAGAAATAAAATTGTAACTGTTAGAGTAAAATAAAAAATCCAAATAGTTTGCACAAAATACAATGACATGTATAACCTTTAATAGTACATTAAAAAAATCCAAATCATTCAAGCCAGACCTGAATGACTTGCCACCTTCAAGCCATTTTGACTAGGCCTGAATGACCTACCCTTTTAGACCATTCAGGCCATGCTCAAAATAGTTTGCACTAAGATGTACCAGTATACCAGTGCATTTAGTCAGCCCAAATGGATTATCCATCTCCACAGCACTCTGAGCCTTTCGACAACCATTATTTAGATCTTGACCTAACACCCTATGAATTCATATGCACGCACTTAGGGGAACCGTTTGCGAGGAAAAATCACAAGATCTAAAGGAGTCGTTACGAGACTCACATCTACTTGCTTATAAGCTATAAGTTAAATTAAACCAAAAAAATAAAAACAAATTAACTTAAAAAACCGAATCAAGTAAAAAAACCGATTAGAATTTTTAGAAAACTTTCGATTCGGTTCGGTTTTGGTTTTGTACTGTTGAAACTAGTAAATCCAAACCGAACCCAATCGGTTCATGTTAAAAGAAAAGGTACTATAAATGAAAAGAAAATGCTTTATATTCTAACCTAAACCCAATAACCCTAGCAGCCGCTCCCTTTAAAGACACACAGACGCCTACTTCCTGTCTTTATTCTTCAATTTGTATCTCCACTCTTCAAATCTAGCATCTCAGCAACACTCCCAAACCTCAACACTCAGTAGTAGTCAAACCGGAAGAGGCCATTTCTTCTTCTTCTTAGTAGAATTTTTGAAATCCAAATTATTTCAATTCGAAATTCAAATTATTTAAAAAATAAATGCAAGCAAGATGAAAGCATTGAATTAATATTTTAGTTAAGATATTAGCCAAAGTACTGTAAAAAAAAATTAACATAAATTCAGATCATCTTCTAGACATGAAATACATCATATTAACAATCAAAATCCACTTGTTTCAAAGTATACAAAACAAAATCAAACAAATCAATTAATTCATAATTCTTTCATCCAGATTTGATTTCTTTCAAAACATTAGATTTTGAGTACCCTGACCATATGAAATACAATAATGAGTTGCTTCCACCATCATCAAAGATATATAAAACTCATCTGATTCAATAAATTACTTTGATTATTTTTCAATTTGGATAGAGTTTTATTAATTTTAAATTAAATTTTTTTAATAAAATCATGTTGTATCATTTTAGGAGATTAATCAAGCTAATCCACAATCCAAATCTTGGATTAGATATCTTGGATTAGATCGCACAATGGCTTCAACCAGACATTTAATAATTTCAGACACATTGATCAGTAAAGGAAAATAATACCATTTATTATTATGCTGGTATGCCAGTCCAAGTTAGACCCTTGGCATTTTATCCACGGGCGCACACAAAATTCAAACCAGTTGGTCACAATGGAGTGGAGTAGCATGACAACAAAAATAAAATCCCCAACAGCAGCTTATTTCTCTAAAAATACCGGGAAAACTAAAAGATAGAAGTTGTTTAAGCTTTCTTGCTCTCCTATTGTTGCACCAATAAAGAGACACATGCAACGTAGCAATTAATTAATAAAATCTCTTTCTCTCTAAAACTGCACGGTCTCCGTCTCTCTCTCTCTCTCTCCCCTAGTTTCTTGTGCCCAACCATAGCACTTGCGTTTCTCTTTCATGGACGCCTCTTCCTCTCATCTCTGGACTACTCTTGCCGACTCTTCCTTTGCAAACGGTTCCCTTACCAGAGAAGAGTACTTCTCAACCAACAGAGAAGAGGTGGATTCCGATACGGCATCCTAGGGCGGGATGGAGCTGTTCTTTTTTTGGAAGAGAGTAGGGCCCTGGTTGAGTCTGAGTTTGTTCGTTCTGTGTATGAGGTTGGCTTGCTTTGTGGTGCCGTTGATACCCTGCCTAGCTGAATAACTGACCAACGGCGGAATGGTAAGCTTCTTCGTTAACCTGCACTCGTTCCCGCCAGCCAAGTGACTTAAATGCAACTGCAGACACCTGCAAACTTATATATATATATATATTAAAAAAAAAGCCTGGGTCTCAGCCGGGTTTACCTGGGTTCCGGGTCGACCGAGTTTCGCCGGGCCAACTCTCAGGCGGGTTTTTACTTAGACCCGGCTAGTTCCAGGCCCGGGTCGGCCGGGTCTCGGGTCGACCCGCCGAGCCGGTCCGGGTTTCAAAACTACGATAAATAGAGAGATAGATAGCTTTTTCTGGATTCTTTAATTATTGAAGTATTTAGTAGTTGAGATTTGCTCTCTAATGCCATGTTCAATGTATCAATAGAAAGATCTATACGATTCGTTATTGTGAGGTGAACTATTTCCACCTTCAAACTTCGGTAAAGAGGACAATAAAATTTTATTTCATATCCTTCACATGAAAGAAAGAAATGAATAAACCATAACAAATTAAATTGGAATTAAACCACACATTCAAAAACTAATTAAATTAAGATTAAAAGGAAAATCAAGAAGGGATTATATAAAAGAATAATCTCTTTATTAAAATTATCAAATACAAAAAATTTATTGAAAAATAAATTAAACAGTCTTATTTATACTAATTTTAGGCCTAAATCTTAATTCTTAAAGAGAGAAAAATCCTAATAAATAATTTCAAAATTAATATAGAATCAAATTAACATTAGGATTCTCAACTAAACAATAAATAAATTAAAATAACGAAGAAAAATATTTATATAAAAAAAACTCATGCGCCACTCTTTCCATGTTGAAAGAAACTCGTCATCGAATTTAAATTGTTTTTACCTCAATCTTATAGATGTCCAATTAAGACTTCATTCCCATTTTATTGAACTTCTTGGATTTATCTTCAGCTTGTTGAGCAACTTCAAGAGTATCAAGTATGCTATACTCAAGCAGTCAAGCTCAATACCAGATCTTCTTCTCTCTAGTAGCATCTTGTTCATAGCCTCACTCGTTCCTCCTTTCACCTTCAAGATAATGAGCTCATAAATCTTCTTCAATGCATTCCTTAATATGTCCCCATCGTAACCAATGAAAAACCACATGCTCTAGCATACCATTTCCCATCCAATTAATTAGCTTGAATAGACTTATTATCATTGTCATCATAATTGAACCACTCTATAACTTGTCATAAACAACTTTTGCCTTTTGATACTTAATCCATAAATTTAGCAGATGTATCATCACCAACTTTTCATGCTAAGGTCAATGTACTACTTCATTGTCTTATGGTTGAACCGCACATTGGTGATGTTGTGAAGAAAGGTGTGTCTATAAGAGAAAGCATCTTGGTTTAAGTTAGTTGGAGGTTTTTTAAGAGAAAAAACCCTGAAAGTGCTGACTTCACTAACGTACATTTACTACCTTTCATAAGTTTAATAAATTTCTCCTGGTATGAACTACCTTAGCTAGATTTATATCACAAACAAGAAACAATACAAGAAAGACAGTAAACACAAGCAATATATAATTTTATCAAATAGGATCACTATATAAAAACTCCAATTTAAATTTTTATTATTGAATATTTTTTCTTCGAGTAGTTAGCTTTTCTAAGAGATTTACAACTCCTTGAATAAAAAAACAACCAAAACATGAGTCTTAATAAAAGCACAATAAAAAGTCATAAACAAACTAGGAATTCTAAAAATAAAGAGAGAAAAAAAATAAAACTAGCCTAACCAACACCTTATAAAGCTAATTTTAAGGCCTTTTAAGCCTCAATTGGTTACAACAAGCTAATCCCATCATAAAGTTGGGCCTTTAAATCTCTTGGCTAAATTTAAACATGATTAATTGGTTAGATAATAAATTATGGGTTTTTTTTATAAGACCGATCACTTTACGCAACTTAGGTTGCTTTTTGGCCTTAACCCTGTCCCTCAGGCCATAAATAGCCTTACTAAGCTATCAAATAGTTTAGTCGTGGCAAATTTGCAAATGACTTATCAAAACCACCTATATTAGTCTCTTTAAGTTGGAAAGAACTCATCCTCGAGTTTTAGTCTTCTAGATTGTTCGAGCCTGAATGACCAGCTTCCTCAAGACCATTCAAGCTAAGCCTGAAATGGATTGTACTATGGTGTACCAATTCATGAGTCCATTTGACTAGCCCAAACAGACTAACCTTGTCTACAACACTCTAAACCCCTTGAAAACCATCATTTAGACCTCGACTAGCACCTCGTAAATTCATATGCACGCATTTAACATCCCTATAATTTGACACACACACACACACACTTAATTGAAAAGTATCAATACTTTCTAACTTGTTAAGATTCTATCAAAATTTCAGCAGAGTTTCCTTTGTATTTTGAACATTCAAAGTGTCGACAACAATTCATATCAAAATCAATCACACTTCTTATCCGTAAACCATATCAAACTCATAACCCCATTTCTGATCCAATCATCTTGGATCTCATCATCATTATATCCAGCATTCCATAATTCATTCTCAATAATTCATAACACTAATAGCATTTATTAGTTTTGTATACACAATAAAAATTAAACATCAAGGCATTTATAAGAAATTTCACATCAATTAACATTTGAATACATATATCTATATTAGTTAGGCTAATTATATAATTACTACACAAAAGACAATGTCATGTATAATAAACATGTAAGACTTAAACTATATCAAGATTATATCAAGATTTAAATAACATGCATATTTACATCACCATAACTAGTCATTGATAATTGTTAATTTAATCCGATAACATCTTAGTTACATAACAATATAAAGTGTCTCAAATTACAATCCACAAACTTGATATTACAACATAATAGGCCATATTTGCCTATATATACATAATAATAATAAATATTGATCACCCCTAGTGAGTCTATAAGGTACCTGTAAAGAAAATCAATAACATTTATTAAGTCTCAAGATAAATAGTTTGTTTAAAACCTTAAGAAAATATTCAAACTTTTCATCTAGACAATATTTGAAATCATTCTATATAATCATTCCAAGTTTCTCTTTACATAAATTTATTCAGCCCAAAACAAATCTCATAATATTCATAACGTAATTAATTATCTTGGCATTCCCATTTTAAACCCAACAATTTGGTGCTCTTTGAATACCAATTTCTCCAGCAAATCCATCTTAGTTGCCTATTGATCCGACATTTCTATTTGAAAGCCAACAATCCAGTATTCCTTAATGAATATCAATTTCTCTAGCAAACCTATCTCAATTGCCTATCAATTCGTCATTTCTATTTGGAAGCCAATAATCCAGTATTACTTAATGAATATCAATTTCTCCGACTAACCCATATTAGTTGCTTATCAATTTGGCATTCCTCTTTAGAAGCTAAAAATCCAGTATTCCTTAACAAATATCAAATAAATCCTCACAATTTACATATTCAATGTTATATATATATACACACACACACACACACACACACACACTTTTTCATGAACTTACGATTTCACAAATAAAATCAGCAGAAAAGTTTAAGGAAAATTACTATAAGGTACAAAGTACCTACTTGCAGTCTGATTATGAACGGCTCCACCAGCTCGTTGATTCACCCTAACAGTCTCTCCTGCAT
>Ga0307511_10003037_pt1 | contig 17342 bp, 8 predicted proteins | sample 13_EM_MG_FD_200266 | JGI IMG/M metagenome (GOLD analysis project Ga0307511, IMG submission 200266) | Populus trichocarpa ectomycorrhiza microbial communities from riparian zone in the Pacific Northwest, United States - 13_EM | ecosystem: Host-associated > Plants > Roots > Unclassified | place... | reverse complement strand
GTAGTACTAGCATATTCGATAACTACTTTGTGTTGGGATACGCCGGATACTCATATGCGGCCCTGGTGACTATTGCTGGTTAGATGTCACATGCCTGCCGCAGCCGAATGTTGAATCAAAAGATCCAATGTTCAGTTGAAGGAATGGAGAGTTGATGTCCCAACTATTGGCAACATTTACCGCAATGCTACCGGTTTTCTGTAGTACTTCAATGGGTTGGGCCTGAGTTCGATGAAAACGTGAAAGTTAGAATGACAGTCGACATTAGTCCAACCGAGCCTAGACACTTCAAAAAACGCACCTAGAAAAAGAAATGGTGAACGCCGGAATGGCTGTGAGAACCGTCTTTCATTACAAATCAAACCGCTGCTTTAGATTAGCCAGTCCCACTAGGTGTAGCTTATTGAACGTTTTGCCACAAACCCAATTGACAAATTTGCTGGAATCAACTACCTACCTAATCTGGCAAAGGTGTGGGGCCTCCATCTACTAGTTTATAGCCCATCAACACACATAGAAGATGCGTGGCTTCAATACGTGCAGTCAATGCGCCGGGATCAAAAGGTCAAACTTCTGCTTCTCTTCCCCACCCCCGGAGCAACACCACAAATCACACGACTAAGTAGAGTTGGCATGGGTGCCAGCCTGGTGCCAAACGGAAGAGTTCACGGGAGATGTCTAGGCTGACTTTCCACTTCGTGCCATATCTGCTGATGTGTACCCTAACCCACTACACCCACTCGTTGTACCAACAGTGCTATAGGGTTTTGACCAGCCACTCAGTATTTTGGTTTTCAATGACTACAGCTACCACAAGAGTTATGCATCTAGTAGCACTGAGGTCGACGCAGGCGAACTTTATAACATAATGCTCGGGATCCGGGATCTATCAGACACGGTTTTCACTACTTCCCAATTCTACTCTTATTCGCATAGAGAGCAATTATCCGCGGCACTTGTTTCTTAGAAATTAGTGCTACTTTGTTATCGCTGGGAGCCAATCTCCCTTGGGTAACCTGTGCATCGGCCAAAATAGCGGACGCAAGACGTGCACCACTAGACAACGTACCGCACTACCTTCGCCTCCAAGCACTCGAGAAATTAACAATCGGGAGGACAGACGACAAATTTCTATTGCACAAAGGTTTCCTACATCGTATGCTCTTCCCCGGCATGCGTATGGTGCCATTACTGTGGTTTGAATGTCCATAGCTTTATGCTATAACTATCCCCGCATCCTTCTACTCAATATATGCTACCACTAAGAGGAGGCCTCTCTAATACGCTGTCCCCGACAGGTTCAAGAGGATGCCTTCGTATATGAAACCTAGTGTCATACATTATTATATATGAACCCTTTCTTTTCCTTCCTCCTAGCTTTATATTCAATCAAATTCTCAATTGTTGCATGGATATATGGATCTCTAAAGGTCATACCGATAATACATCTACACACGCGCTTGCCTAGCAAACACAGGAAACTCCAGTTTAGCCAAATGCAACCGATGGCAAACATAATAACATTGGTAGAGGGGTGGAGGGGGGCATTGCTTCGGCGGAGAGAGTGCCGATACCCGAAGAAAAAGTAGGAAATTGATGATATATGCAATGCATTGGATAAGCCAACACAAAGGACCCTGTTCAGCTCGTGCAACGGCCTTGACCTAGATATGTTTCCGAGATAATCCAAGTTCTTACCTAATATGAAATTGTATCGGAGACCCAGGATTTGATCCCCCACACCATGTGTTGTGTTCCCTAAATAGTGCTCCGCATCCTACATCTTCATCCTCGGTTGAAACGTCGACTGAATACTTTTGAGTACTATGATTCTTATGCCGGAAGAGCTTTGGAGAAATGGCCTGAGCATCATCCCCAGTCGTATATCATTCCGAATCCGAGACGCCCGTGAGAACTGTACAGCAAGATCCACTTAATCAAGGCTCCCTCAATATCAAAGCTCCCTCTGAATTAGACTAATCTTCAAAAATCGCTTTTGTATCGTGACTTTCCCGCAAATAAGCATGCCAACTATTTTCGGACCATATGCATGATATGGACAGAAGAAAGTAAGTACGTGGTGGGTAAGACCACGTACGAAGCCCCATGCCTGGAAATATGACAGACAGGCTCCATCCACAATATTAAAGTGCCTTAGGTCGGAATATACCTAATTTAGTAATCTAGAACTTGAATCGATGCCTAAACTTAAGATTATTGCTATCAAATTCCTAGCTTTCTATAATTAGTATACGCTGATCTTACTATGCTGCTAGACTCAAGCCTCAGATACAAGTATAGACTATCCGATAAATGAATATATTTGATGTTAGAATGCTCGCCAACAGCTCGAATGAAGGTAAAATCAACATGCCCCCCTTGATAACAGAATTATTGTGTGGTGTTCTTGCGCTAGGTCTCTAGTGAGGGGCGATGTTAGGGCCCTACTAGGGTCGTAGAGCCGGACTACCATGCGATTATGGTCGGCTGCCCTGGTCATGCACGCGCGAGGGTCTCCTACGTGTCTGGACTGAGGACCGAAGAGCCGGAGAGAGGCATGCACTGCCCATGGAATCAATACGTTAACACCTGCAGCATATTTGTGGAGCGAATCATGAACAAGATGGGTTATCGCTATGGACTGGTTTAAACGGAGGGATTTGGGAGAGGGCTAGGAGATGGGAGGGGCAGGAGAAAGGGGGGATGAACCCCAAGAGATGAGTTGAGGCAGTTCAGTAACAACTTGGGGCACTTCAGAATCGCATTGACAGTACAAGATTGTTTATATATCAATGCCACTCTTTCCCTACCGCGAAGCTATAATAGTTTCAATGCGGGAATAGGGGGCTGCTCTACCTAGGTACATGTCTATTGCTATAGGTCTACTATGCAAAATACATGCCGAGCGAATTGACGCAGCAGGAGAGTTTAGACACACATTTACTGCCTGCATGAAGAGTCTTCTGTAGTCAATTACTAAGCTCAGGGTAACAGCGCGGGTAGCAACACAATTTATACCAGATTTGAGGCCCATTCCAGTGTTGGTCGATCAGGGGAGATCGCTGAGCCAGACTGAATACCCTTGGTATCATCATTCTAATGGAAAGTATTCATGCGGTTGACATTGAATGGATCCGTTGATTGGTTGCCTATACCACCAGGTCTGAATCCAGTCCCTCGGAGGATCGGTAAATTTTAACCCTTTCTAAAGGCATAATCGTCGTAACATGTGGTTTTGAGCTGGACGCTTTCCACATGAGCCCCTGGAATCGGTTCTTATTAAGTCCGAATTGCATGACGCATAGCGCTACTATTATTGTATTCCTCTATTATTCGTGTATTTGCTTACATACTTGCCGACCCATCATATATTTAATTGCACCTATTTCCACTACTACTAGAAGAATCAAGGACGGTTCCCATATTACTATTCTCCCTGTAGTAGACACAAGTCTTCCACGATGTCTCTCTCTGTGCTCGTTCCCAAATATCGCTACACAAGTTTCGGTAATCATGGCTGGCTCTCTATATGACTATCTATAAGTCAGCCACATCCCTTCCGAATGCTCTATTGGGATCATCGGTATGTAGAGCTAGCTCATGATCTTTGTTCGGCCTCTAAATTCATAAACTGAGGTACTTCTTAAGTCACTTCGAGGTCTATGTCATTTCAATATTGAAGTGATATCAATTGGGTTCTCTAATCAGGGCACCGGTGAGCTGATCTATAATATCTGGAAGATGGGCACATAAACAAGTGATGGCAATCAAATATCACCTTGTGCACATACTTGTAAGTGATGTAATGGTATTCTGGCAGTGAAGTAGTGTTATTCCCAATAAGGTGGCCAGACTATGAAACGCTGGATCACCCGGTAGATAAATATATGAAGATGTACGCAGATTCACTCGGAATTGCAAGTAGATGTACGATATGCAAGAAATCTTGTGGTTTTCCATCATGAAAACTTCATATCAATTGTCTGATTATTATTACCCTAATTCCCCCTGAGCCCCAGGGGGAAACACTAAAGATACATTATTTAATCACCATAACCTATCACGGAATCCATGCTCATTAACCCAAAGACAATTATATAAATTTCCTTCATCCAAAGAAGTTTCCCCAATCGCACACCTGAAATATACAAAGAACTAGTTTCTATGAAGGCGTCGTAGTCGGCAACACTACTTTCTTTCGGAATAATGACAGCCTGAGTTGATCATTAGAATTGTCCTACGTATATTCAGGGGGTATATGGGAAAACGTACCTGTTGGCATCACCGCATTTCTCGGTACCGTCACCAGCACATGCCATCTTACACTCGCTGTCTGGCCTTAGGAGACTTGTGGAACTAAGTGTGTTACCGCACCAGCATTCACTGCAGTTTGAAGTTAGCATCCGTAGTATCTAGGGAGGTGTTAATAAGGACAAGATACCTCCCGTACTCCAGCCCTGCAAACTCGGATTGCGGACATCCTGCGAGGCACTTCTGAATTGTCATTGCTGAGCCTGCCGGAATACCCCAGCCTGAAAGCGCGCGAGCGCCGACGTTGTCTGTATAACACCCGTAGTAGTCAAAGTTCGCATCTCCCACAGGAGTTGTGGGAGTTGGAGTCACAGAAGTTGTAGTGGTAGTCGTCGTTACTTGGGTTACTACAGTTGTTGGTGTGGTGGTGGCTGCCGGTGTTAGATCAGTAACTACCCCTGGTGCTGTAGTGACAGTGTCTGCAGTTGTGGTTGTTGTAAGATTCCTGTTGTAAATATACAGATTCAATCGGTTGGAGCCACCACAAGTCTTGTCGGTATTTCCGGCACATTTCATATTACATTCGGTCTCGTTCCTCTTAGTGGTTGGTCCTTCAATCAATTTCCCACAGAAGCACTCATTCGAGTATTCGACCCCGTAGTATGCACCATATGGCAAACAAGAAGTTTCACAGTATTCAATGGTGACGTTTCCATTGCGGAAAGTTTTTGCGCGGAGGGTGCGGTTCGCAACTGCATCCGTCCAACAACCTAGGTATGTAGAGATTGAGGTAGCAGTGGGCATAGCTGTGGTTGAGGTCGAGGTCACTGAAGTTGATGTTGTATTCACAACGACGACTGGATCCGTGGTTGTAACAACTACCGCAGCGGTTGTGGTATTGACCAGAGCTGTAGTTGTAACAATTTCAACAGTGGTTGAGACATTTACCGGAGCTGTGGTTGTGGCATTGGCCGGAGCCGTAGTTGTAACAATTTCAACGGTAGTAGTGGTATTGGCGGGGGCTGTCGTAGTAACAATCACAGCTGTGGTAGTGGTATTGACAGGAGCTGGTGGAGCATTGTGGTACAGGTTCAATCTGAAGCCGGCACCGCACTGTTTGGTCGCATCACCAGCACATGGCATATCACATTCCGTCTCCGGTCTCTGCTGGGAGACGTCCCTGACTACATTACCACACCAACACTCATAGCCATATTCGAGTCCGAAATATGCAAATCCAGCACAGAAAGTATGGCAAAAGTCTGGACTGTCTCCCTGGTCCTGCACCGTCTTGCCTTGTAGAGTGCGATTGCCGAGGTCGTTGTCAGACCAGCACGCAATGTACGTGTAATTTGCTGTGCCTGTAGGTCCAGTCGGCGGGGCAGTGGTCGTGGTAGTGGTCGTGGTAGTGGTTGAGGTAACAGAGAGTGTTGTGGTGCTTGCCACGGAACCACTGGTAGTAGTGGTTGTCGCCGTCGAATTCGCACCCTGTTGATACAGTCCAAGCCTACCACCAGCACCACCACAATACGCAAATTCATCCGCAGCACAGAACATATAACAGTCTGTATCTGGCTTCTTCGTGGAGGTGGCGGCCAAGGTGTTCCCGCAGTAACATTCGCTGCCATACTCGACACCAAAGTAAGTGTAAGCGCTACAATAGTCGGCACAAAACTGAACATTGACATTGACACTGTTAATAGACTTTTGACTAAGAGCCCGTCCACCAGTGGCTTCACTATAACAGCCTTGGTAGGTGAAATTTTTGACCGACTGGACAGTTTGTGGAATACCTTTGCCGACCACACCATCGAAAGCTTTCGTAACCGGATCATATCTAGTCACGTCATAATAGAAACTTGCATATCCATTGGTACCACCACAAACTTGGGTTTTGTCTCCGGAGCACTGCATTTCACACAAGGAGTCATCTACAAGTAGATTGTCGCCCGGAATGAAGTTTCCGCACCAGCATTCCCAATTGTACTCGGTGCCGGCAAATGCCCAGTTGTTCTTCTTACAGGTTGTTTGGCACAACCCGTTCTCGTTTGAGGTCTGGTTCACAAAGTTGTTTGGTTCAATGCGCTTAGCAGTTGAGTCCTTGAAGCAGCCGAGATAACGATATATTGAAGAGCCATTCGCGAAAGTAGGGCCGACCTGGGGCGTGACCGCAGTTCCATGAAACTTAACCTCATAAGGACCACCAAAACTCAAGCCATCGGTGTTCAGAGTCCACTGGCCGCTGATATCCCGGGGAAGTTGATTCAAGATGTTGCTCACAAGAGGCTCGAAGGCAACAAGTCCAAGGGCACTTGTGTTGGGAAGGATATGGATGCCCTCATGCAAGTCAGTGGAGGGGTTGACGGCACCCAGCTCAGTACCTTCTGGGGGCTTCGACTTAGTGACCGTGAGAGCTGAACCACCATTGTTCGTAATTCTAATATTGGCTTGGATTGTAGTTCCGCCAGGAATATTCCCAAATTCAACGGTGGTTGAGTTTGTATAAGTCCCGTTACCGACCTGGGTCTCTAGAAGTCCAATCGGGGCGGTAGCAGCAACGCTTTTAAAAGTTGATGTTAGCAGATGTGCAAGATTAGATATAAATGAGATCATAGAATGAAGAGGGGGATCCTGTGGAGACGGCTTACCCAGCAAGCACAATAACCTGATACGTATCCCCGCCTACATCACTCTGAATACCAAGTACGAGTGAGAAGTCACCAATGGCTGAGGCTGTGAACCGAAGCTCAACGGCAATACTAGCACCACCCTCAAGTACGGTGCCCAATGGAGGAAGTTTGGCTGTAAACCCATCGTTAAGAATCCAGACGCTAGAATCACCTGCCGACGGTTGAACATCCACCCAATCTGGGTCTGAGTCGGCAAGCTCATCCAAGGTATATGCATATCCTGTTAGTCGCAGTGATTGCCTTCCCAGATTATTTATGAACATAGAGCTAGTTACACCTAAAATATTTAAATCATGTCAGTAACCTATACCATCTTGCACGCGTGTTTATGTTGGATTAACCTACCGGCAATTGCATCAGGAGAACCGACCACGACCCCTCCAAATGAAACCTCGGATGGAGTTACTTGAAGAATGGCAGCATTTGATACGAGAATCCCAGCAAGGGAGATTGGCTGTGAAGTACTGTATCCAGTCACTCCGTTATTTGTGAGAATGTTAATTGCACCAGAAACAGGCCCAGGAATAACACCGGGAACCGTAGTGTTTGGCATATTTGCTATAACTGTATCTGTCAAGTTCATGTAGACTGGGAAGCTGAAGGCACTACCCTTAGCGTATGGGCCAGTAGGCAAGGAGGTGTTCGATGCGGTGAAGTATTTTGAATTCTGGATGACAACACCCGCAATCGATGTAACCGGAATATTGCATGTACAATTGACTGAGAGTGTTGCTACTGTTCCCAATACAACATTGCCAAAATCAACTGGGGATGAGCAGGTCAATGGGAGTGCGACCGGGCTCCCCAGGCAGAGAATTTGACCGTTTGATGTGGACAAATAGATTTTCTTATTACCGAAGACTGGACGCTGGAATTTGTTGACGAAACTGGTTGGGGGAAGTGGGATTCGGATCATCTTGCCAGCCTCTGGGACAGCTTTCCAGGCTCGCAGTCCATTATCGGGGTCGGTCAACCATAAAATAGCAGAGCCGGGGGTTCCGTCGAGGGAAGTAATGGTAGGGACGCCAGCGCCGACCCTTCCAGCAGAAGCCTCGTCTGTCATGGCAACTTGGGTGAAGACAGCGTTCCCATTTCCATCACGTCCGAATTTGTATACTACAGTGTTGTATCCAACCTGTATTTTTATTGTTATTTATCATCAGCCTGGCGCCCTCACTAAGTATAGGGGCCACTTACCGGTGTCATATAAAGATACCCCCCCTCTCCTGGGTAGGATCCAATACCTCCAAACACTGCACTACCCCCGGGAGTGTTGATGGTTTGGACAATCTTATCCCCACCACCAGGCCCCAGCCGATAACCCCCAAGATTGTCAAGGTTGGCAATGTACATTTTCCCATTTTTTCCCACAGTCGCACCAAGGCGTTGACCATTCGCTCCATTAAACGTCCCTGGATCTAGCAAAGCAAGTCCACCACTACCAAAATCCTTATCCGCAGCGTCGAGACTTAGGTATTCGTAAGGCTGAAAGAAGTCTTGTGGTTTGACTTTCCCCGTAGCAGGATCGACTGCCATATTCACGATGCACTCCTCCAAAGTGCCCGGTGGGGTTTTGCCAGAAACCGGAAATTGCTGGTTTTCATGTCCATATCCATTCCCAGTGACATAGAAGAGACGATTTGCATTATCAGAGGTAAAACCAAACCCTCCCATCCATACTATTTTAGCCACATGTTAGCCATTGCCCTAATTTATACTCCGAGGCAATGTGAAGATATACATACTCCCAGCACCACCGCCGCCACCATTCCACGTCCCATCTTGTGGGTGTGCAGCACGTCCGCTTTCGGTACTAAACATGGTCTTAACTTCTCCAGTTGTCTTATCAATCCCTGTCACCCATCCCGTATAGTTAAACTGGTCACTGCAAGATCAACTATATTAGTATGTATATCAAGTATATAATTATATAATTACTCCCGGGATAATGGAATTCTAGAGATACTGACCAGTGACCAGCAAAACCTCCATAAAGTACACCATTCTGTAGATGGGCACTGGGTCGTTGTAAATGCGTTCCCCCATGGAAATATTTCCCTAAGTCATTATCGGCAGGATGACCATCCAATATAACCGGAAAACCAGGTCTCGTTGACAGGTCAATAGCACTGAGCGCCCAGACCCGATACATGCCATTGAGGTACCCAATCGGGCCCCCAGGGCTTGGGTCTTTATAAGACTTGGAAAAAAGGTAAATTGTATCGGTAGCCGGGTCAATGATTGGGGTTCCTAAGAGAATCAGCGCAAAGCCCGGTACAGCAGCAGAAAAATTATCCTATAGCAGATAGATGCCTTCATACCTGTAATCCCAATATACCCCCCAATATCATTGCAGCCAAGGAGATCGGTGACGAGAAACGGCCGACTAAGTTGCCTTGATGCGATGATTGTTCCATTGAAAGCATCCATTATATAGACCCAGTTCATCTGGGACGCCGTGATAACGACTTGGCGGCCTGTTGAGTCCGGTGTATAAACGAGTGGCTTTGCATAAAACTAAAGAGCGCAATACCAAAAAATTTCTTGTCAGTCCCCCAGTGATCTGAATTATTGCGATAAAAATAAAGATATTGAAACGGGTAGTGTGCATACCTGCTCCTTTGTACCCTCATTGGTGCTTGTGGTCCATAGATTTCCAAATGTCGGGTCTTGTATCAGCGATAAACTGATGCCCTTATCTGAGTAATATCCGCTTTGGGAAATATCGCCATCCTGAATTTGATCGGTGGGCGCCAAGGCCAGTGTTGTTAATGGGAGGAGCGATACGGCAAATACCGCCAGCGAGCCTAGAACCCGCATAATGTATACAGATCCTTCGCGAGGTTCTGTGCGGAAATCTCAGTTGGCTGGTTTAGATACCTGCCTCGGGGGACCAAGCGGTTGAAAATATATAATCTATAGAACTGAAATTGTCTTGTGCTGTGGCATACCCCAAAAGGTAATATAATGCCGATTGCGTAGCAGACATCTCGCAACCTCAGGGACAGCCTTTTGGAGCCATTATTACCGCAAGCCACGGATCTCGTGTCGTACACATCTTCCTATGCGAGAGTACGGCGTACAGCAATGTGGAATATGTTTTCAACTGGATATATGTGACTACTAATGATTAGTACGGTAGTAACATGAGTATTCCAGGGCAGGCCTGTAGTCTGTAGTTAGGGGTCTGGTTTCCAGGGCCTACCGTACCTTTTCTCTGTGTCCATAGCCAGCTGGGTTGCACCGTGGCGCGCATGCCCCACCTCGCGCCCGTGGCGTATGAACAACCACGTTAGCGCTAGCTATCATGAGCCCCTTCACACCGGTTACATTGATTGTTACAAATTGTGAACAGTGCTGTGCATGTACATTGGTACCAGTGCTGTAGGCTATTATAGTAAATGTACTAGTACATGTGCTGTCCCTAGTACTAGTATACTCGTAGGCTAGACCGTCCTTATCGGGAAGAAATTCTTCTCAGCCTTATTACCTTTTCGGAGGTAACAACATTGGTACACTAATTAGTTGCAAAAGCTGCGAATCTCGGCTAGCCTTGTTGTAGCTGGGGTGGTTTGTTTGCAATTGTATTCGGAAGAAAGGGCATATGCAGGAACCCTTAAGACTGAAAAGCAGCTCACACGAGGGTTAGCAGGGAAGTGAGGTAGCACGAGCCTTGGAAACCCACAGATCTGGTACAAGGCCTAGTTACGTAGTTGGAGATCCGCTTACCCATGCCCTTACTGTGTTGAAGTATATATCGGCGCTAGCGTGATCATCACCCGATACCTAGTACCTTCTGTTTTTTCTAAGGAAAAGGAAAAAAACTCATTACTGATGTGCGGTCCCACCAACTACCTAGTACCCGTACTAGGTAGTAGAATATATGGCAGTTGTGCATGTATTACTGAGCAGGCCCAGCACAGTTGCCCCGGAGATTGCTCCTCACGCATAATCAATAATTGACTCAGGAGGCTTCTTGATACTTGTATTAAGATTTAGTTCCTGGTCACTACGCGGGCCGTCTTTTCAGCCCTCACCCCCATGTGAAACTAAAACAACCAGGGTACAGATCTGGTCGATAAGTGTCCGAGCATGTACCTAATGGGCTCATCAGTTCGTTAGCAATATTTACGTATATGTGGCTCAAGCTCTTCCGACAAGCCACAAAGCCCCACAACGAAGTTCTCTCGTTGGATATGTTGAGTACGGTTACTTTCTGTAGTACCTAGTGCCACTCCCGTCATTAAACCTGCAGATAATATTCTGAAATCTGCCCATGTAATGATAATGCATCCCAAACGCCACATGGACATGGATTCGATATTACCCTCAACAGACTAGCGTAAATGATATGGTGGAGTAGGTATACTATATTGGATATTCGCTAGTGTGAGAGGCGTCTGCCTACCCCTTAGTTAAAGCTGGGAACATTCTGGCACCAGCCCGAAAAGGTTTACGGGGATAGGTCTCCGCTCACGTACCTTCTAACTAGACTATGCCTTCTGGTTACCTGTGTGCAATACCCCACGCTAACGAATTCGAAGACAATCGATGTGTTTGCATGCTATTTGGTACATACACTCGAGCAAGAGCGGCCTAGTGCCAATTTACGGCCCCAAAACTAGATTTAGAATTACCACTAGGAAACAGAAACCAATATGCTTCGCTATTAATAAATCAATGAATACCTGAACGAAATAATCAGAAAACAAATTAGGAACCGTTGATATTAAAGAAATAGCAACTACACAGCTCTTTCCCCTCCATTCTAGTTAGTACTCCCACATTTTCCCTGCTGCCACATCTTGATTTTTTTTATCGTCATTCCACGATCTTTCTGTGCAGGCCAGGTAGGCAGCCATTGATTCGCTGATTTCCAAAAATCGGACATAGCGTTGGGGTTAGCATTGATCCAGGGCTTGCCGCCCTCGCCGTCTCTAAACATTTTATACAATTATCAGCCAACTAGCCTCATGTGACGAGTGCCAAATGAATGTTGAACTTACGGGAAATGTCCGTCAGTCCCACCAACTGCCAAGTTGAGAATGAGATAGAATGATTGATCGAAGGGGGTATTTTTGCGCCCGGTGCTACTCCAGGGATCCACATAGTACGAGCTGTTCGAGTCCACGAAGCTCCCGAAGTTACCCTTCTGCCAGAGGGGCTTATCCTTGAAGCCAACCCACAACACCGTATATAATCGACTGTCCATGTAGGTAAAAAGATAGTCCTCTGACCACTCAATTCCAAACGTATGAAAGTTATCAGAGAAATCACTCCGCCGGATTGCACGCCCAGCCGTTGTTCGCCAGTAAGCATCCGAGGATTTATCGGGACCTGTGTTTGGAAAATCTATTAGGTTTGATCATGAGGGCGATGGATTCTAGCGAGGATTACCCCAATGTAACGATGACGCGAATTTATCTCTGCCACCGGTAGAGTATGACGGAGGATTCCCTCTCGCTTCCATGATGTCGATCTCTCCACTCTTAGGCCATTCACCATACGTATCTGCTTCCGGCATCATCCAAATGGCAGGCCACATCCAATCTCCTTTCGGAAGCTTTGCTATGACTTCTACTCGTCCATATTTGATGCTCTTGCGTCCTTTGGTTGTTAAGCGGGCAGACCGAATGGGATTTATGATACGGCCAGTGGTAACATTACTGAGGACTGCGCAAGCTTTGTTCCCGACCCCAGTGCAAGTACCATCACTGGTCAAATTTAGCCGATGACCATGCTCAATTTGTGCGTTGGTGATACTTGTTGTTTCGTTCGTCAAGGTAGGCGCTATTCGAAGGCCTTCCGGTGTTATATAGGCGTTTGCTGGGTCAGAAGTTGTCCAGTCAAAGGTACCAGTCCTTATTGAAGGTCTCATTAGTTTAAAGCCAAATTCTTGAAGTTAGAATTTACGAACCCGAACCCCCCGAGTTGCACCTCATGTGACCAAATATTTGTATCCAAGGTCTTGAAATCATCCTCATATACCAGACAATACTAATAGAACGTCAATATTTGTTTCCAAATAGCGTTCTTGTTCCACTCGGAGTTTAGAAACTCACATCATGCCTCACAACGCTCTTGTAACCAGTAAAGATGATGTAGGCACAGAGTAAGAAAGCAAGCGTTATGAATCCGTAGACAATATAGTTGCTATATTTCACTCTGTCTGTCTAAACACATCTGTATTAGGTAATTGCAACAGCTAAATTTCTGGAGAAGGGTAGTTACTCGTTTATCGGCCTTCCATGGCTGAGCGTATCTAAACAAGCAAGGATAGCGTATTTAGCAATGGTCATGGCGGTTTAATGTTCATGGAGATATATACTCACTCTCCTCGCAATCGGAAACTTTGGAACCTTCTCCTCGAGGATGTTTTTTCTGCGATGCTCGAGCTGCGCTCTCCGCCCTCTGCGACTGATGTCCCGCCAGAGGAAGGAAAACGACGTTGCGTAATGTACAGAGAAGAGGCTCGTGATTGTGGTTGACTGTCGTCGGCGGAGGTAAAGGGATTCTGGATGGCCATCATGCCAAACCACCAGGTTAAGTCTGAAGTGTTTCTTGCGTAATTCACTACAACAAGGCAGTCGAAAAATCAAGCACAAAAAATGGGGGAGTTATAGCAGGGCTCGCAGAGATATTATGGAATATATTCACTTTTTTTTCTCAATTCCAGACCTCAACTTGTGTAGGAGTGCATCGGAATAACATTTTTGCCAGACCAACAGCAGGGAGGAAAGTTGTGTCCCCACGCTGATGCAATCATGGCTTATAGGGCGATAAGGGACAATGAGCAGATAATCGAGATAAGTACTACAAAATGCAGGTACACACACGCACACGCACACGCACACACACAAATAATCGCTGGTCCAGGCACACAGCCAACCCGAGCTGAAATACACATTGGACAACTGCAACCGGTGAATATAGGCACGATCGCAAAGTGCGAGATGCTTGAGACGTCAATAATCCGATCCCCTTGCAACCATCACACACTTTGCCCCTTTCGTATACGTATTTGGGGGGTTACCTAGCTTCGGGTGACACCAGCTTCGGGAAAGTATTTGCCTGTCTTGCCTTGTCGCTCATCCCAATTGCAACCCTGGGGTTGGAAAAGGTGTTGACGGGAGAAGAGGCTGAAGGCTGGACTTCAAGGATTTTCTTTGGCTTGGGCCGAAAATCGTCCCTTCTGAGTTAATCTGTGGTTCTGTCATGCATGGCTGCAGGTAAACTTTATCATTACGAGTTGGGACGGTAGGTGCCGGGAAAATCCCTGTTTGCAATCAAGCAAGACACTGCACATCATGTCGCCTTGACAGACAGCAGGGGCACTCAAACCACGCTAAGATTGGTTAGTAGGTAGTTAGCCGGTACAAACCAGACCCTTGTTCTGTCAAAGTTCATGAACGAAGTCCAACATGGGATGCTATTAAGTTGGTGTTTTATGGGATGTTTTATGGGATCCTCAAGCTCGCCCCTCACGAGTCTGAATAAGCTTAAAGTATATGGAGTTTTTAGACTTTGTATGTACTATCAGTATTTGGTATTTAGTGAGTATTACCTAAACGCATACTGCAGAACGCAGAACCTCTACAAAGGAAATACAAATATACAGAATTTTCAATTCACGGGACAGTTCGCTTGTGACTCGAACTAAGTATAGCTTTCCCCCAAAGATACAACACAAGGCCCGAATGCAAACCACTGGGCCGGCCAAGGGACGTGCCGCATATCTGTGGGTTGATCTCCCATAGCTCAACATCCCAGTTCCTAAGCGCAAACAGAGTAGCGCTTTCTGTACCCGCGCCTGGGTCAGGCTATTTACCTAAAAATGCCCCCTTCTGTACATTAGCCCCCACGCTGCACTATAACCCACGTGCAAAATAAATTAATGATATGCGTCTGCCGCCATGGTGCAAATTTGACGCCCCAAGAGGCTGGTGATAATCCTTAAAGACAGCGAATCAGTAGATAAGAATCGAGCTGAAATTCCGCCCGAGTACTTAGATACATATATATGTACAGCCCTCTCCCATGTTGGGGCCGGAATGTGGCCTAGCCAGTTTTGGCCCGCGCTTCGATAGACTTCGCTTAACAGAACTTTCGCTTTTGCGACATGAGCTTGCACAGATTTGGTAATTCTTGAGAGGCCACGCAGTTGGGGAGATTCGGACTGAGCATTGCTGGGGTGGGTGCAAACATCAGACCCCTAGACCCACCAAGTTGTCAACTGCTGCGGAAGGACCCCAGTCTGACCTCGGTTCACGGGTCTTTACCCATCCTCCTATATATTTGAACTGTATTCGGATGCGGGCAAAAGGAATATTATCTTACCCATGGTACGACGCACACATGTACATGGGCCCTGCCGCCCAAACGATTGCCTAATCAGAGCATTGTGAATCCAATGCATTGCCACTCCATTGTGGGAACTGCCCTGAGCAAAGTAAAAGGGTGGCTTTATGCTCCGTGACAACGCAATTTGACTCTCTGATAACCCTTTGCTTTGAATCACAGGAAAAAAAACTCTTTTTTGGAGGTGTCGAATGGGCTGATACGTATCCGCTGCAAGTGGCAGGAGACCTGTGTTGGTTCCAGGCGTACATGTGCTATTTCGTTCCACGGGTTCTCCCCCTGGGCCGACATGATGCTGTTTAATTACCGTGAAAGGAAAAAAAAAAGCCTTTGAAGAATGAACTTCGGTTGGTAACTGGCGAAACTAGTTTTTATTGAGTTATATATAGCATCCTACTCAATTGCACCAATAATAGACTGTATAAAATGCGAATGGAAGTAGCAAAAGCGGGGCTAAATAGATTTGCATTTACCTTCCGTGGTGTTAGTTGAACACGATCTTTAACTATTAGCTCTCAACTTGATGCAATCAGTCAGGTATCACGATCGGAGTTGCTGCACGGCATATGTATGGTATAGGGTTCATGCGGGCCGATAGGCGGGCGCGGAGCTCAGCTGGGCAATCTCGACTCGCTTCGTACCAACAATTCGGTCAATTGGTCCATGTATATTCATAGGCATATTACAGCGCTGGACCAAATAGTCAGCCAGAAATGCTGAATCTGTTGGGTGGGAAAAGTTGTTTTTGGCGTATGGACCCCGAAATGAATTAGGTAACTCATACCAAACAACTTGAATAAACAACCCGAACAAACAACCCGAACAAACAACCCGAACAAACAACCCGAACAAACAACCCGAATAAGCTTCCCTGCCCGATTGCGTGCGTGATATGATGATGATCTGTACAACAGTCCGATGTATTGATGTGCGCACAATAAGCGAAGCCTGAAGATCTAGGCCTTGCAGCTGCATCGAGAGAAACTATATGAGGTGAAAGCGCCAAGCACGTACGTCTACATAGTCGACATAATCTTGGGATTAATTATAAGTGGTTATACAATATGTATGTGAACCATACTCTCGCATTATAATACGATGTCTAGTCCTTCGTCCTGTTTTCTGAACCGAGAGTTCGTCCGGAATTGATGCCTCCCGAATACGGAGTACGAAAAGTTACGGTATAAGAGTAGCCTGGAGCTGAGGCAACCTCGCACCAGGCCGAGGCATAGCGGGCCACACAAGCGTAAGGTTAGAAATCCTTATTGGTATAATATAACCGACTTCAAATACTACACGGAAGTTACCCAAAGATAGGCTGCCATTAATGCGATAGCTGAACTAATCATAGTATTTGTTAGTGGGGTCCGGGACGGCAACTGGCGATAAATTCCAGCGCAGCAGAACCCCCCAACAATCTACAATGCGAACTGAATAATATTTATTCCGTAGTTGCATCAGTGAAAATTATGGTTAGTATTTTATTGCACGAGGCTAGTATCCTATATGGTAATGCTAGGATGCACTTAATGGTCCGATATTATATTTCCTTAGTAGCTGTACATGTACCTACACAATCACGATTTTACAGCACATCAATCAACTTCAACTCCACAAGCCTATCAGGCGGAGATATGGCATAACTCCATGGTCCATATCCCACCCCTTGGGATGAGATCAGGGTACACTCTCATTCCGATATAGCGGCTCGACTTGCTCAGGATACATGTACATATGCCGTATCGACAATTGATGTACCAAGGCGCGGATTCCTACATTATCTATGTATCTTTTCTAAAATAAGCATTTTGACAGTGCCCCGAGCGTAGATGGCTGGTCATTTGGGTCTCAACCACCCGACTGGAGACATGAGAAGAAAAAAAATTTCTTTTATCGATCGCTGTCTTTGGTGCTGGGATTCAATGCGGAAGCGTATTTCAACTTTCTCCCGACTTTATCTCCCGCTATACCCAACATGAACCCGGCTACATCCAACAGCTTCCGTTCACTCAGCCCTTTGAGATCTTTTGGGACGAAACTAAT
>Ga0307511_10003036_pt1 | contig 17345 bp, 16 predicted proteins | sample 13_EM_MG_FD_200266 | JGI IMG/M metagenome (GOLD analysis project Ga0307511, IMG submission 200266) | Populus trichocarpa ectomycorrhiza microbial communities from riparian zone in the Pacific Northwest, United States - 13_EM | ecosystem: Host-associated > Plants > Roots > Unclassified | place... | reverse complement strand
CCTGACTAATGGGCATTCATCGACCTACTGACTAATCGGCACCCCCCCCACAAAACCCCCCGCATTCAGCAGTTCCTTCATCAGCAACGGGGAATTATTCTGCCTCTGGCCCAAAAAATGTCCGCGACAGAGGCTGCTACCGCTAGCTTGGACGAGAAGCCAGGTGAGTTTGACCGTTATTATCACATTCATTCATTCATAGTTCCCCTAGGAGAACTTAGCTAACCATGTTTTATGCAGTGAATGGGAAAGAGATCCCAAATACTTGTAATGATGTCGACGAGGGTTCGGACGATGAAGTAGTTGGTACTGGAACCAGTGGAGACGCTACAGGTCCGCCATGACTGCCTTAATATAATTTTTGGAGCAGATTCTGACCTGATACACTAGCTGCCAAAAAGAAGAAGAAGAAGAAGCCAAAGAAGAAGAAGAAGACTGGTGTTGTCGGAGGAGGACTAGTAACACAACAAACATCACCACCAAGTGTCCCAATCTCAACTCTGTTCCCCAGTAAAGTCTACCCAGCTGGTGAAGAGGTCGAGTACAAGAATGATAACCTCAATCGAACAACTTCAGAGGAGAAGCGGCATCTGGATCGTATGAACAATGACAGGTGGAATGACTTCCGTCATGGATCTGAGGTGCATAGGCAAGTCAGGAAATGGGCGCAGAAGAACACCAAGCCGGGAATGAGCTTAACGGAGATTTGCGAGGGAATTGAGGATTCAGTCCGACGATTGACTGGGCACGATGGCTTGACAGAAGGAGACTCCCTTATTGCCGGTATGGGTTTCCCTACCGGTGTTAGTTTAAATCACTGCGCAGCCCACTATACGCCAAATGCCGGAAATAAAGTCATTCTACAACAACAGGATGTTATGAAGGTGGACTTCGGGGTTCATGTCAATGGATATATCGTCGACAGTGCATTTACAATGAGCTTCGACCCCGTCTACGACAGTCTCCTTGCTGCTGTGAAGGATGCCACCAACACAGGTGTTAGGGTTGGTATTACCCTAACAGTCCTAAAGAAATGGAAAGTCCTGACAGGTATTTAGGAAGCGGGGATTGATGTACACATGTGCGATATTGGGGCAGCCATTCAGGAAGCTATGGAGAGCTATGAAGTCGAAATTGGTGGCAAGACACATCAAGTGAAGGCTATACGCAATTTGAACGGCCACAGCATCAACCAATTCCAAATTCACGGCACCAAAAGCGTTCCAATAGTAAAGGGAGGCGACCAAACTACAAAGATGGAAGAGGGCGAGATATTTGCTATAGAGACCTTTGGAAGTACAGGGAAGGGTTATGTGAGGGATGATGTACGTATACCGAGTATTTCATGTGGCCTTGAAGACATTCTTATTCCTACCACAGGCGGAAATATCACATTATGCCAGAAATGCAGACGTAAAACATGTCGACCTTCGCCTATCGTCCGCAAAGAACCTTCTCAATGTGATCAACAAGAACTTTGGCACTCTTCCGTTTTGTAGGAGGTATCTCGATAGGATTGGTCAGGAGAAGTATCTTCTAGGGGTGAGTTCCCAATCATGTCTTTTCATGTACAGCCTAACTGGAATATGAGGTTAAATCGTGGTCAGTTGAACAACCTTGTTTCTAGTGGCATTGTTGAGAGTTACCCTCCCCTATGCGATGCTAAGGGCTCATATACAGCACAGTACGAACATGTAAGTTGCACCTTGCGCCCTTACTTTCGAGTGAACCTAATTCAGCGTTACTACAGACGATCTTGTTACGGCCGACGCGTAAAGAAGTGGTCAGCCGAGGTGATGACTACTAGAGTGCTGGGTATTGGGTATTGAGGTGTGACAAAAAGCGAAATACGTGGGAAAATTGATTTATCGTGTTCTTGTATATCTTATCATTCATCCAGGTCACCACATCTGTAGAGTCTGCTTTAGTACCCAATTTGTGGTTGCTAGGCGATCACTACCCTGTGTAGTCTAGCTTTCAGGCCTATATGCAAATGGAAATTCTTGGGGAGCTGCTGAAAAGGAAAGACCATAATGAACTGAGCTTCTATTCACGATTTAGCTTCACTCCTTTTTTACTATTCCCGACCTCCCAACGCTCTTTATATCCTGCCCACCTACTTCGCGACATCGTGTGACGCTATTTTATTTCTCTCCACGCTTGTTACAGATGTCGAAGACAGCTACAGTTTCAGGGGCAAAAGCTCCCTTCCCTGTGGAGCCACCAGCATCGAAGAATACAAACAATTGGGTTTGGGTCGGTATACAGCGTCGTGACCGGGTCCCGTTCGAGATGTTTACTGACATGTCTTGTGTTTAGACGTATCAGGAGGAACCACATCGCACCCGAAGGCACCAGATTATCAAGGCCCATCCGGAAGTAACGAAACTTTGTGGCCACGAACCCTTGACAAAGTGGGTCGTGCTGCTTGTAGTGTCAATTCAAGTGACCGCAGCGTACCTTCTTCGGAACTCCCCTATGTTCTCATGGCAGTTCCTTTTGACAGCATATGTTGTTGGGGCCACGGCAAATCAGAATCTCTTCCTCTCCATTCATGAAATCTCCCACAATCTTGCGTTCAGGTCGCCAGTGGCAAATCGACTGCTTGCTATATTTGCAAATTTGCCAATTGGGGTCCCGTATAGTGCTTCGTTTAGGGTAGGCCAATTCCTGACCTGGCCGGTGCAATAGCTAACGGTGTCCTGTGCAGCCATATCATCTCACCCATCACAAAGCACTCGGAGTTGATGGTCTTGACACTGACCTACCCACCAAATACGAAGCCATCTTTTTGGACTCTGTCCTTGGCAAGACTTTCTTCGCCACGTTCCAGATATTCTTCTACGCTCTCCGCCCTATGATGGTCTATCAAATTCCATTCACAAAGATCCACCTCTTGAATGTTGGTATCCAAGTTATCTTCGATATCTTCCTCGTCAAGTTTGCCGGAGCCAATTCCCTATGGTATCTCCTTATGAGCAGCTTCCTTGCTGGGTCTTTGCATCCTTGCGCGGGACACTTCATTGCCGAGCACGTAGGTATCCCTTACTCCCCCCCCACACGCATATGCTAACCCCCTAACCAACAGTACATCTTCGAGAATCAGCTTACTCCTAAGCCCAACTCCTCCGACCCCAATATCCTGGCCGCAGAAACCTACTCATACTACGGTATTCTTAACCTTGTCACCTACAATGTCGGGTACCACAATGAGCACCACGACTTCCCCGCCATTCCATGGACTAGGCTACCTAAACTCACCCAGATTGCAAAGGAGTTCTATGAGCCACTGCCCACCCATACATCCTGGTCATGGGTTATCTGGGAATTCATCTGGAATAAAGACTTGTCTTTGTGGAGCCGAGTCAAGAGGGAGCAGTCGAAGAAGGTTACGGCTGCTTGGACCAGAGATGAGCTTGAAAATGACGAGGTTAAGAAAAATTCATGAGATTATGATGCGATGCTATCTGCTTTTGATGTGATTCTAAATTTGTTTGCCATTCATGTAAATGTCAGTTTGGGTTAAGGACAGTTTGCATTACGCTGAACAGTAATATTAATTAGATGTTTCTTAATCAAATGCACGTGACCGGCGTATTTTCCCTTGGACCTGGGCTCATAGATTACAGATTTATTATATTTTAGGGGAAATTTATTTGCCTAGCAAAAGAAAATACGATACGAATAAACAGAAAGGAGAAAGTTGGCAAAGTTTCTGGACACAATACGCCGGCAGGAGTACAAAATAAAAACGAAGGAGCAAGGGGTAGGAGGGTGACAAAGGGACAAAAGGGGCGATTATGGATGGATATAAGAGAAAAAGAACTGGATCATTATTAATGCTCCCTCTTCTCACGATGAGTGCATATTCTTGACCTTTAACGATGACGCTGTTGCACGTATTTGCGTCCTCCAAAAAAACCCTTCCAGCTCTATTCCATCAGCCCTCATCACAACGGGGACCATAGTATATTCTTACACCTCCTAACGGCTGATAACCCTTTCCACAGTAGACTCTGCCCACTAGAACAGCAACGCAAGCAAGAACGACACAAGACACAATACAGCCACTATCTTGACAGGCACGCCATCAGGAGCTGCCTGCATACCCATTTGCGTAGCCAATTGACCACCGCCAGCTGCCTTCTCATCTGATGACGAAACATTCCTCTGGCGGGATCCGCTGGCTTCCTGATCAGCCAATTGCTTCCGTAGCTTTGCAAGTTGTTGCCTAGCTTCTGCTAACTGAGCGGCGAGGTCACTATTTGGTGGACTAGTGGATGGGGTGGTGAGGTGGGAAGTCGTTTCGGCTCGGGAGGCGTAGTCATCTGGCTTGGATTCGGGTTTGGAGGCTGGGCCGACGGGGGCGGGGCGGGTGGTGGAGCTGGCTTCCTGATAGGATGGGGGTCGGGATGTAGGCTAGATCACATATCAGTGACAAGATCCCAGGGTGATGGGAAAGGGCCGGATTTACCACTGCACTGAGGCCATTGGATTCACCCTCAACGGGAAGGAATACTACTCGGATTTTTCTCTCTTCGATGGCCCCCTTGTCGTTTTTGTCGACATAAGCCCACTAGAACGGTGAGATTATGTTTGTTAGTATGCAGTCAGTGTTTGCCGGAGGTATGATGAATCATACAATTTCAGCAGCATTCTGCGATTCTTTATCGGCGGTAATCGCCACAGACTGAACCAAGAACTTGTCTCGACATCTGAAATCTGCGGGTGGGTCCTCCTTCATTGCCTGCAACAAAACTGCCGTGAATGGTCAGCAGATACCTCCATTTGACAGATACCGATGTGTGATACCTTTGACAGTCACCGACTGCCCAGCTTCTATCCGTCCTGAGTTTGGTCGCACACAGTACCTGCATCACCACCTTTAGCAACTATCGAAACATTGGCTTTATGGGGGTTGCATACTGTTTTGGTGCTGTCGTTTTAACCTGACGTTTCCCCATCAGCTACAACCTCTATGGAGATGATACACAAGGCACACGGACATCTGAATGAACGTAAAGGGGGCGAAACGAACCTTGAAAGCGACTGGCTCATAGTGGGTATTTTTGATAGTAAGAGACTGGGTCACCTCCTGAGTAAACGGCCCTGCAAGCGGCGCATGCCTTGTCAGCGCACGACTCCCAGCTGAAATGTTTCCACAGCTGCCGGAGAGGTCGAGCTGTCAACTATCTCAAGACCATTTAGGTGCAGCACTCACGGCGGAAACCGAGCTCGGTCGGCTCAAGAGCAATATGCATCGTGTGTAAATGGCGGGAATATACGTATGTCGGCTGTGTGTGTCGGTTCCTGCCGATTTCTGGAGGCTCGGGTCTGTGAAGATTTTGTTTTGTTTGGCAAGGTTTCAGGAGAGCGGAGGGGGTGGGGCAATGAACGAGTGAGAGCAAGACGAGGAGGAGGTTCAATAAGATCAAGAGATTTGGCTAGTTGACCTGGGGGGGCTCGATGCTTGCTTGGGTTGCTGAGTTGGGTTGCTGGGTTGCCGGGTTGCTTTTCGATTGACGTTGCCCTTGACCACGAAGCTTCGGGGTTTGGTGAATTACAAATCGCCGTGATCTTGTATTATATTTGGGCTTCTAATTGCGCAACGTTTCCTACGTTTCTCACCTCTACCTCGAGGAAGTAGATCCTCCACCGTACCTAGTAAACTATGAAGTACTCTCTCTACATACGTGCTCCATTCCCTACGCAGGACCTGTGCTACGAGACTATACGTGTGCACTTCAATGCATCTCTTCCCGCCATAGAATGCCCCACTACGGTACTGTATACAATTGGTGAGCGATTAAGTACATATGTACAGTACTTAGGTTCTGACGAACTTATCTATGTACATAGGATTATTTACATATGCATGCGTTGACTACTTATGCACCGCATGATTGTTGAAGAGTCGCCCCCCCGTGAGTGCACGCCTTGGCTGACATGGGAGAGCTTCCCCCACCGTAGGTATTGTTGCGCCTAGAGCTGCTGTTCTCCCAGAATTATTCTACCATCACAGCATACCCCCAAAGCCTACCTTGGATCCCCCCTACCACTACATACTGAAATACGCTAAATGGGAGACTACGAGAACCTCGTTGAGATGGGCTTCGACCCCCGCCGAGTGACCCTCGCTCTCAAAAAGACTAAAGGTTTTAACGACGCTATTACCTGGCTTGGTGACAATGAAGATGCCCTTATCGAAGAGCTAGAAGCTAAGGAAGGCGATGGGTCTTCTGCTACTCTTGCAGCTACAGGGCCATCAGGTGAAGAAGATCCGTTTGGGGAGCAAGGAGAGGGTGATGGGCGCTCTGCAGTGGGGCCAGAAGCAAAGAGTCTCAAGTGCTCGGATTGCGGGAAGCTGTTCAATTCAAAGCCCAAGGCCGAGTTCCATGCTAGTAGGACGTAAGTACCAATCGATGACCCAGAGAGGAGACATGAAGCGTTATACTGACGGGGTTCTGCAGGGGACATGACAATTTCGAGGAGTCTATAGAAGAGGTCAAACCTATGACTGAAGAGGAGCAGGCTGCACATTTGGAGATGCTCCGGAAAAAGTGCTAAATCCCTTCTGTGCTGGTACTTGCTGTTAAGCTAATACCAGAGTACAGATTGGCCGAAAAGCGAGCAACCCAAGCCATCGTGGACCAAAAGGCACAGCGCGCCAATGAAGCCATTCGACGCAAGAACGACACCGAAACCGACCGCATCAAAGAAGAACTCCGCAAGCGTGAACAACTTAAGGAAGCCGAGAAACGTAGACGTGAGAAGCAAGAAGATGCAATCGCAAAAGAAAAGATCCGTGCCCAGATCAAAGCTGATCAAGAAGCACGTAGGCTCAAGGCGGAGGCAGAAAAGGCCGCCAGGGAAGGAAGGTCAATTGAAGCAGCTGCAGTGGTAGCCCCGACAGCACCGGTCTCAAAGCCAAAACCCGCTTCTTCTTATACAGAGGCACGATTACAGCTTCGACTACCATCTGGAGCGCCTCTGGTGAAGTCATTCCCAGTGGAGACAACCCTGTTTGAGGTTGCATCTGCCATAGAAGAAGAGCGTGGCATGAGGCCTTCGACATTTACAACTACTTTCCCGAAGAAGACTTATGACAGTTCAGATTTCGGAATGACACTCAAGGAGGCAAAATTGGTCCCCAGCGCCGTTTTAATTGTGGTATAAAGCTAGAAAATTCTTGGGTTCATAGCGCCATTTCTTTCAATTCCCCAAGGGTAGGTGATATTGCTTGCTCTCTAATTGAGTTGGGGTTGAGCACTATGCTCAGTAAGTTAAATTAAGGGTACAGCAAGTCCAACAAATAACGTAACCCCAGTTAGAAATCGCTATTAGCCATTAAGTGATACCAGCCATTATCGCTGTAATGTTTGAGAAAAGTATGCAACTGCAAAATGGAGTCGTTAGCAGCCTGTGTATTGTAAAAGTAGGTGGATAGATTTTGTTGTAAGACTCACTTGTTTCTAGCATCCCATCCCGAACTTTCCACTTCGGTTCCCATCCAAGTCGCTCCTTTGCCCTCGTGATATCTGGTCTCCGTTTCGGTGGGTCATCTGTGACAGGTGGGAGGTGTATTATCTTGGACTTTGTAGTCTCCTCTCCCGCCCTGACCTCGCTCACCAAGTCAATGGACAATCTTGCAAATTCCTCAATTGTGTATTCTTGTGGTGTCCCCAAATTGACCGGCTCCGTGCAATCGCTCGCCATGAGTTTGATCAGTCCATCGACCAAATCATGAACATATTGGAAGGACCGAGTTGCTGTCCCGTCACCATATATAGTCAGGTCCTCTCCTCGGAGAGCCTGAAGTATGAAGTTTGAAACAACCCGGCCATCATTCCAATTCATCCGGGGCCCTATAGTATGTCAGGATCTTGCCCACAAAACGCTATACACTTTAGATCCCTACCAAATGTGTTGAATATCCGTGCAACTCGTATATCAACCACATCTTGCCTAGCATAACTATACGCAAGGGCCTCGGCAACCCTCTTTCCTTCATCATAGCATGCCCTTGGTCCAATGCAATTTACGTGGCCCCAGTAGCTCTCTCTTTGTGGGTGTTCCTCGGGGGACCCGTAAACCTCTGTTATTGTCAGGCCTGAGACACAGTTTCATAATTGTTTCCCCTTACCGGATGTACTAGCCAACAGAAAACGAGCTTTCACTCGCTTCGAGAGCCCAAGCATATTGTACCTGAATAGAAGCAAAAGACAACGTCAGTTGGGAAGATTGTTTAGAACTCAAGGGTGGAGCTAGAGGGTCGCTCACGTTCCGAAGAACCCGGTTTTCAGTGTCTTCACTGGGTTGGACTGGTAGTGTACTGGGCTTGCAGGGCAAGCAAGATGGTAAACCTGGTCTACCTCAAGCATAATTGGGTCCACTACATCGTGCCTATGAAGGTATAATGGCCACGTGTAAGCATGGTTCACCTGAGTAGCTCTTTTTTATTTAATAATTGTAAACGGCTTGGAAATTCGTACCGTATCAATTCAAAATTTGGATGGCCTATCCAATGTGCAATATTAGTCTTGCTTCCCGTGAAGTAGTTATCGACACATATCACATCATGGCCCATTAACATGAGTCGGTCTACCAAATGTGACCCAACGAAACCTGCGCCCTACATAACAATAAGTAAAACTTAGCAAAAGCACCATACACTTGGAATCGTCGATAAAATCAACACTAACTGTCAATCTCAAATTTCACTAACAGTAACCTATGGGTATTTTTATAGGCAGGAAAGGTAATAAGGATTGCAGAGGCAGAAACAGAATAATGGGTATATAACATGGAAGGCGGAAAGGACATGCGGGTAAAACCTATGAAAAACTTACACCAGTCACCAATATCCGCTTCTTGTTAAAGGGGTCAAGTCTTGTAACTGGCGGAAACTCAATTGGGATCGTTGTGAATGTAATAGAAGTGCTACCACGGCGCAGCATTTGACCAATACGACCACTGACAGAGGGGCTTGTCGTGCCGAGGTATAAACTGCGCAATAAGTCTAGGGGTGGTGTACCAGTCAAGCCCGTAGGGACATTATTATGTTGCTGCTGCTGTAAGTGCTGTCCGACCCCCCCATCATGTTGCAGTCCCGTAGGCATGTCTCTTGGGACCTCTTCGGCTGCTGGAACGGTATGCAATTCTTCAACGTTCCTAGACATATGTGGAGTATATTCAGTGTATATGCTCTCTTGTAACCAGAGTAGGGGGGCCAGTTGGGATGCAGTTGGCTATTATAGCTTTGAGAAGTGTACCTGGTAGACGTTAAGAGGTGTTACTTTAGCCGCAGCACCCGTAGTTCTTGAGACCTAAATAGAGCTTGCGTCACAACAAATTATGTAGCCCCGATCCCACGTTACTAATCATGTGATGTAGCTTAGTCAGTACGGTATAGCTTCTCCCAATAATGGCAGTCATCTGACGGATAAGCTAACCAGACTAGGGCAAGCTCGTATGGTTTAAAGATTTGTAAGCACTCTGTCAAAAGTCGAAGCTAAAGTTATACCTAAGGTTTTTAGAATATGTTTAGCAAGCGTCAGCCGGGCAGCTAAACCTATTTGAGTTTTTTGTGCCAGACTAGAATTTGATTGTACCAACCAAACTAGGAATTTGACTTTAAAGTTAGCGTTGAGCCTGAAATGGCAATTGAAGGCAACCTACCTACTTTCGGAAACACCTTAATTTGAGCTTCCTCACCTAGTCCTAGCTTAACGATTGATTTGCCGTCGCATGACGAGTTAACGTACAGACTTTAAAAATAATAATAATAAAAAAAAACGATTGGTTTGTCTGGTTGGCGATGGAATGTGATCTCGTGCGCCGATTGGATGTAGGAATGATGGCGGGTATAATAGAAAAGCGTCAAACTGCATACAGTCGAACCTGTCTAAATACATCAATTCCATCAGGGCAATTTTGATGCATTTAAGCAGGTTTATGCGGTAAGGCCGGAATTGCTGGCCCTAACAAAAAACTCGTCAGCCGGTTGAGATGCATTTTCACCGGATATGCGCTTAGAGGGGATACATTTTTAGACAGGTTCGGCTGTAAAGCTGTCGTCATAGTCAACCAAGTGCCCCAATATCGGGTATCTCTAATCCAGATGATGAAAGACTGGACACGGTAGGCCTAGGCCTCACGAATGTACCTATAGCTAACAAATATGATATATATATATAAATTAGTGGTGTATGAACAGCTACAAAGGCTTCTGAAACACTGTATGAAGAATTTTGTTCAAGTAGAACTAAAAAAAGGGCCCCTAGAAGCCGGATCGAGACTTAGAGAAAACCCTAAAGGCAGACTCGTTGGGTAACAAACATGACAGATAGGCGCCCAGACTAGCCTCCAAACACGGCAGCCCCTACCAGGAAGTCCAGCCTATTAGTTCCGTTAGCTATATGTAGATTTATGTACATGTTTTGATATAAACTAAACACCTCAGCTTGGGCACCGCTAATCATGCACCATAGGTATAGTACCGGGGGTTAGTGCAACCAGACACACCTGAGTTTTTGCTTCCAAACTCTCCAACCAAAGCAAAGCAATAACCTTAAGCTATCTGGTTACACGAATTCAATCTAGAGTGTATACCAGTACTTGGGGCCTACAAGCCTGGCTTATAACAGTCTACGAACACCTAAGCAATCTACTTATATAAGCTAGCCTTATAACTTGAACTCAATTGGCAAATCTAGGAAGAAACATAATACATGTACATAGACCTGCGCGTCTAAGTCTCGATGGCAATGCCAAGGCTGTCATCCACCAGAACCAAGCTCGGCTTGCAGATCTAAGATCTAACTGTAGAGGTTGTTTCAAGTGTGCAACCAGGTTACTGCTGGGTGAAACAGAACAAATCAACGGATTCGGGCTGTTAGCTCTTAGGTACCTATGCCAGTGCATGCAGCGTATGTATAGAAGGAATAATTCTCAAAGGCTCACAATTCATCGAATTTTCAGTAGGGCTGAAGATTTTGGTTTCCAGAAGTGCAGCGCAGATTAATACTAGTCACGGTGTTTGAATTTCCTATGATGGCAATGAGCTGTGGTAGTAAAGTTGATGTTTGTCGTTCCCAATTTTACTACCTACAAATGTACAAGGTCCCTCAAACTGCTTTTAGAGTAAAATAGCCCTTGTGAAGCCATAGCAGAGGTCTTGGTTGTAACTGAAGGCAAATAAATACTTTTATATTCACATATAGGATCTAATTGGAGAAAATTATGCACCTCCCGGTTCACGGCCTAGATCTATTACTTTTTTTAAAATATTCAAATTATAAATATTAATAACAGAATTAAAATCAATCTCTTCACAGGTTGAGTAAGAAACAAGGTCGGTTCCAAGCCGTTTTGCCCAGGAAGAAACAGGTGACAGGTGAGCTTCATTATTGGTTGCTAATAGACGGATTTAAAAAAGGAGAACTATGAAAAAAATTGCAAGTTGGGATGTCCGACTCTGATATTACATGGCTACAGGCGTGTACCGTACTAAATGCCCGCCTGATTGAGGCAAGTCTGATCGAAGAAAGGAAGGTCCTAATAGGCTCTCAAGCAGATACACCGATCAAGGATTACCTATGGATACGTCACTTTAGATGAAAGAGAACTGCCGACATCAACCCTCGCAAAGCTCTTCATGATTGGATGGGGGCTTCAATTTCAGCCCCGATGGAAGTTGTGAACATCCGCTCCACTTGTCCTCCATAGTGATTATAACTATCTACACTAAGCCGTGTCCGCGACCTTCCCTCTGGAAAGTGTGAAGATCGAAATATGGAAAGAAAGGGGAAACGTATGCAAGAAGAGGTACGGTAAAGGAGACTGAAGAAACGTGACACAGGAGAGAAGAATAAACACCCCCCTCCTCGTTCCACAGCTTTCTCATATCGTAAAATGATGGGTATGATCAGATTCGATGAGAAGACGATCAGTTGGTACTTCTCCGATGTGAGGCAGAGTCATGCAAGTGGCGATTTGTTGCAGGGACGAAGGCCATGCATTGGTATAATGTAGCTCATCCGACTCGTAATCCGACTAGTCAATTCTCATGAAATGGAACAGGAGCCCTTTCTAGAAGGGTAAAATTGTGGATATAGACTGGAGGAAGCAGTGACTAGAAGTATAACCCATGTGTGCTAAGTAGCTGCAAGGCTAGGTGTCGTCTAGCACGTGTTCTTGGCGGAGTACTGTTAATGTTTCAATATGTACAGCCATATGTACCCACATATGTATGTAAGTATATGTAAGTATGAATTTATGGTGGCAATAAATTATTACTTGGAGTCTTTTGGTTTGGCGCTGGTAAATATTGTGTGAGTGCAGCGATAGATTGTTTATACTCTACGGGAGCCGACTACCGGTACCTAGTGAGCCTGAGACAAAATTAGGGATAAAATTCCGAACGTCGACATAGACGTGGTAGGCGTGGTATTTGCGTACCAGTATCCCAAGCCAACCAGACTAGCCCCACTACCGTATTCCGAGGCGAGTCTCTTGATTTAATTGGTACAAAGCATCGACGACCAATAAACCCCTTAACAGCATTTGAGTGGTGCATCGATCTTCCTGCATACCTACCTGTTGTGCACCCCCGGCATCGCCACATTCTCGGTTGCTGTGGAGACAATGTACAGTAGGGGTGAATGAAAAAGTTTACCTGAGGGCAGCGCACAGGGCAGGTAACGAATGGTAAGGTAGGGACTTGGACACCGAGTGCGAGCGAGGGACTTGTCGAGACACCAAAGGAAGATCGAGACTCAGCTTCAACCTGTGGGTGTTGTGAGGGCGAGAAAGTTGGAAAGGCACTCAAATCGCCGACACCCAGGGCATTCTGGCATACCTATGGCATCCTCCAGCAGTCGCTCGCCCCTAAGATAGTCAGCAAATTGGTGAAGTTTCAACGCCAACGCAAACTAGTGGGCATTATTCCTTTCTAATCTGCTTCGCCTCTTAAAACTCCCTCGCTCCCCACCACTTTTCATTTTCCTCTTTCCCATATCAATACCAACATCAACAACAACAATTCATCGTAACTTCACTTAGCAATTTTCACCACACCAAGCCTGCCCTACAGCATAGGTATCAATAGGGTCTTCTCGAATTCCTGATTGCTCTTCAGTAATATTCTCCAGTCAGAAAGGGAATCGGCTCCTACAGCATATAGAACGACCAGCAATCTCTTGACTTCTGGATTAGCCACCATCATCAACATGAGTACCCTCTTGAACCCCCAGCCACTACTCTTCCCCACACAGCATGCTTCTCAGCATGCTGTTCATCGCCAGTCCCCTCCAAGGATAGGTACGTGCGCCAAAAGTCACCGTCGACAGTCAACACTATTGTCATTTACTAACTCGTCACAGTGGGCAAGAAACGAAAGGCGGATAACGATGAGGATTCTTCTATGGGTGGGTATAGATCACGTAGCCCTGAGGACCACGATGCAGATGAACAAATGAACCCAGCTCCTTCGCCCTCGATGGAAGTTAGGCCCCTGGCAAAACGACAGCGTAATGTAGTCACAGGCCGACCACTACCTTTAAACAGAGTCCTAGAGACGGTGGACGCCAACACCCTAAAGACCATTCTTCGGGAACTATGTACCAAACACCCCAAGATGGAGGCTGAGATCCTGTCGATGGTACCACGACCTACTGTTTCTTCTGCACTCGGACAACTCACTAGCTATGATAATAACATGCGTGCTGCATTCCCCTATGGTGGAAACCCTGAAAACGACTATTCTTATTATCGGGTGAAGGCTGCTTTGGTTGAACTGCTTGACGCTCTCTCCGATTATACCCCACATTTCCTTCCACCGAACGAAATGCAAGCAACAAACAGCCTGGCTTTCCTAGACGGGGCCACCGAAATCATCCATAACCTCCCAAGCTGGAGCACGGCCATGCATAACCACCACAAGCAAACGGCATATGAGGAAATTTCGAAGGCCTGGGTCTTGGTCATTAAGGAGGCTGCTAAAAGAGGTGCTGGTGTCCAGCTTCAATATGGTGGATGGGATACGAAAACTGCTAAGCATAACGAACGTTCTGGAGGGAGGATGCAAGCTGCAGCACAGGAAATGAGGAGCTCACTCCCTGGGGGACAAGAGCACGGAAGGCCGAGGTTCGGAATGGGCTTCCCCATGCATACTGGGGGCCTCAATTTAAAGAATTTCTGAGAAGAAACGGGAAGGATGAGAGTTGAAAGTAGGGACTCTGATTTTCGTTGAAACCCGATTTGGAATTTCACTATAGGGATTTACCTCCTAAGCTATTTGTGTTAGTGTTTTTCGCCGTTCAGCGCAGAATTGTGTTGCATATGCATTTTTTTGCTTGTTTTCAACGGCATTGATTTCTTATTCGGGGTTTGTACGGTTGGGTCCACTTTTATTTGGGGGTTTTCTTTTGTTTTTCACTGGTGCATGCTTTCTTGAGCGTTTTTCTTTTTTAGTTCAGTATACTTCAGTGTTATCTGTTTTTTGAGCTTTGGGAAGTATAGTTGGTATTCTGGTTTCTGGATCGTTTGTTTACGGCGTGGAAAAACAGGACAGAAATTTTATCACCTAATTTCCTTTTGTCGCTGCCTCGTTTATTTTATGTATGGTGGCATGAGGGCAGGTGCTTTCTGTATATATATCCAGAACAGGGATAGGATTATAGGGAGATGAAGGTAGAAATGAGATGCTGCCTGACTTGTGATACTGGGGGGACATGACTGCGAGGAAATGATTTCAATGCAGAATTGAAGTGCTATAACAGGACCTGGGCAGCAATCGAGAACATCCAAGATGGGTCTCCCCATGATTCGTCCTCCTCCGGCTGAGGTATGCTTGCTGGTGTAGCAACTGTAGTGTTTATCGCTGGTACCACGCTGGGCAGCGGCTGTGGTTGTGTTGGCTGCTTCTTCCTCTTCTTCCTGCCTTCTCCGTAGGGGTCTTTCCGGTACTCCTCTTCGTCCTCGTCCCCGTCCACAGAGAACAGTGACCAACCAATAATCCTGTCCACCCACATGCCCAGTCCATACCCTTTCTCCCGGTAGAGATACTCCTCATCATCAGTTTCCTCCTCAAACGCCCCCTCTTCGCTCTCGTCCTCTGAAGCATATCCCCGGCCTAAGTAGTCTCTACTAACAGCCCTACTCCTACTTCCTGCCCTGCTCCTCGCACCAGTCCTACTTCTTCCCCGTTCCCTTCTCGCCTGCCAATCATCGCCCTCTCCCCCAGCCCAGTTGTCATCAACTAAACTAGTTGAACTCGCTCGACTGACAAGCCAACTCTGCCCTTTGAATTCTCTCGCCTCACTACTCAATGCAGCTCCAGTCCTGTGCATCCAAACATTACTCGCATGCGAGTCGCCATATAACTGCGTTGTACTTTTACTCTTTGGTAAATCACTGATGTAGCTCTCATGTTGGCACTGGGCTAGGTTGTGATTACTATTCCTCCTTGATCTGGCAGTTCTAGGTGTTGAGCATCCACTGCGCTGAGTATGGGCTGAGGGGGAAACGGGGGTGAAGTACGTTGAAGGGTTGGGAGAGAGAATCCCAGGAGTGGTAGGAGTAGAGGTAGGTTGGATGTAACTTCCATTGCGGAGTTTTGGACCGGGGGATTTATTATGGCGTTCGGAGTTACGATGGAAGGAGGCCTCGTCGAGGTCGAGAACTGAGGATGAGGTCAGAGGGAAGAGGGACATATTGGAGAGATTGAGGGAGGTAGAGCCGCGGCGGGAGTGCCCCCAGGAGCGGGCTGTTCCGGGAGTCTGGGAAGCGAGTCAGCATCATTATGAAACACATTGTAGGCACGCTGCTCAGTGCAGGAAACGTGGCGAGATACTAACAGTGGCCATTATGTTTATGTTTTCGTGAGTTGGGGTATTGCGGTGGACTCTAGTATTGTATCGAGGGCGGGAATTTCACGTCGCTGAGACCTGGGTTGTAAGATGCAGAGCAAATACAGAAGTAAGACCCCCAGTCAGACTAAATGTTAGTTGCATATATAGAGAGCACTACTACCTAGTTAGCACTAGCCTAGCTTGGGTCTCAGTGCTGACGCACTAAAAGTTAGCTTAGCCATAGTACTTATACTTATAAGAGAAGGAGGAATCGTCGGGCTTGGCGCTGTGTAAGGGAAACAGGTGATGTATTCAAGAAGAGTCATGTGAGAGTCATGTGATGGAGAATATGGGAGGTCATTTGAGTATATATAGGCTTCGGATTCCCCCCCCTTCTTTGTCATCAATACAGTTCTTCAGATAGCACATTTAGATTGCCCTCACGACTAACAGTGAGTTGACGAGTGCGCGTTCTTCAGTGCTGAGCAAGAGCCTCCAATTCCTGCTTACCTCGCTTTACTTAACAACCATAACTCCAAATTCAATTCTAAAGGCTAGAGATACTTACTCCCTTAAAACCTTGTTTATCTATTTACCAATAATTCATAAAATTCAAAAGAGCGACAAATTCTAAAAAATAGTGACAGTTTTTTGTGTATTGCCAAGGCACTAAACACGATAAAACGGCTTGGCAGCTGGTGCTGATGCAGGCTATACTAATGCTAATCTAGGTATTACGCTACGATAACTTTGTGGTTGGCTTACACATAGTCCTTCCCGCAGCGGATTACATAACCCGTAATCAGGAGTAAATCACTAACTCCGACAAAGCGGGTTCTTACTTAGCTGGTTGGCACGACCGCTCCGAAATCAACTTCCTGAGCGTGCATGAACTTGCACTGAATATATACATATCAACTGCAGTCGTACTTGTGAGTTTTTACGGTATGTTGACTTCTTGACCAGCGTGCCGGCAGAGACTGATGACGACATACCAGACCAGACCAATAAGGTAACTAGAACGTAGTTTTAGCCTTAATAGAAAGGCCGATACCTTAGAAGTCATAGTTACATCAACGGATTTTTCCAATCTAGACTACGGTTACCATACAAACTTTGCCAAGCGACCACTACTAACTAGGCTACACACTAAAAAAAAAAGGTTTTAGACCAGACTAGTCATTTTCCATTCCTATTTAGGAATACGGGGACTTGGCAGCATATGCAGAATGTTCCTGGAATTGGATACTGGAGTAGTTGTTCTACAGCCTGGTGGCAAAATGTTTGATACCCCCTTGCATAAGGTTTTTCATTTAGCGCGCATATTGTAGGTCTAGCGTGCATAGTATAGGCTAAACGCAGTTATTTCGGGTTTAGCGCACATATCTAGGCTGTCCGTGCATAGTAAACAATGGGAAAACAAGAGCGTGGGCAACAACAGTATGAACAATAAAGGAATGAACAATATATCTACATATACCTACAACCTCCTAA
>Ga0307511_10003035_pt1 | contig 17347 bp, 16 predicted proteins | sample 13_EM_MG_FD_200266 | JGI IMG/M metagenome (GOLD analysis project Ga0307511, IMG submission 200266) | Populus trichocarpa ectomycorrhiza microbial communities from riparian zone in the Pacific Northwest, United States - 13_EM | ecosystem: Host-associated > Plants > Roots > Unclassified | place... | reverse complement strand
AATAGCTTCTTCGCACTTCAGAGGTACATGAATAAGAGGTGTTCGGCCTTCTGAATCAACGCCCACAAGCACCTGTGGCTCCAGGTGAATTATCGCATGAACTGCAAGCCCGTAGCCCATATCAATCACAACGTTGATCATGGACTGACTAGAGGATCCATTGTTATCTTCTCTATCACTGGTTCCAAGGGCCATTACCACCAGCAACTTCAGCGCCCCTAGGTATACTGAGGTAGAACCATCGTCCAGAGCTCTAGTGATTAAAGGGTCAAGGAGCTCAGTTCTCTCCTTGAGACCCATACCACTAGTGAAAGTTTTCAACGCCTCACCACTTGCACATGTGCCTTTCTCCATCAAGATTTAGCAAATAGCTTCCTGATGCTTCATGATTACATAAACAAGAGGTGTTCGGCCGTTTGAGTCCAGCTCTTCGATATCCACTCCCATGACAAGTAAAGTCCTAACTACAAATATATTGCCATTCTGTATTGCATTATGCATCCACCCACGGGAAGACCATATGCGATGATGCCTAGGATGGCTATGTGTCTCTGTTGAACTCGGTTCTTAGAAAGGCTCGGTATTGCTGATATCGGACAAATCAATGGGAAGATTTAGTACTGCAATCACTGAGATTGAGAGATCTCCCAGTATCATATCGGAGAGCATGGAACAATTCCCAGTACTGCAGGCACTGTTAAATGAGAGAACCGAGCCCGAGCTTGAATCAATTCCTAATCCAAAATGTCTAAGCCGTTTATATGCTCTGGATGACTTGAGATTGTCCATATACCAGGGCTGTCCCAATCGAAAAGACAAAGTACTCTGCTTAGATATAACTGAGGCATTGTCAGAGTTGTTGGGTGGGCGGCTGCTAGCGGAGGATGGGCGGGTTGACACTGCAGAGCTACCTATACCGCCTCCGGTACTCGTGTTTGACCGAATCTCAGCTAGGACCCAGTTCTGCTCATCTTGATGAATAATCAGATCTCGGAGCAAAACTGAATGTGCATGGCTCGACTACAAAATTCCTGTGGATAGTTCCTCTAATCTCGCCTGAACTTCGGAAGCCTTGGTTGTCGTAGTGCTAATATATATGAGAAGTCAGCGGCGCTCTTCGAATCTACTGCAGGTCTCCTCCCCAAAAGCAAGTCATATCTATGACAGGTTAATTCCGCGTATACAATAGGGGCCATAAGTGGGAGGGGAAAGGATCAATAAGACATCAGTGCAATTTACATAGGCGGAGGAGCCTGAAGATTTAGAGTAGTTGACTATAACTTACCAAGTGATGATAGTTAACATGAGGTTCAAACTCAGCTTCTGCCGCTGGAGATCCTTGATAATAGCCAAGACCTCCTCCTGTCTCCACAGTCCCCATTTGACCCGATCTACAATCACTCCTGCTCGTTTCCAAGCTGTACTAGCCGCGGCGGGGTCATTGAACCCACACACTTCATTCACCTTTTTCTCTAACTTCGAATAGACAATCACACACCCTGTTAGGGTGGCCATCAGATTGTGAATGGATATCATTGTACAGTTGCCATGTTTTGGTCATGTGCCACTGCCATAGAACAAGACTTGCACTTGACAAAAGATTTGTTGCATGCTCTCCACCTCTTCCTTCACCTGCATCATCGTTTTGGGTGCATCTTTTACTTTGCCAAACAGGTCCTTTGCCATTCCAGCAATCTGGGCTGAAATGGTGATAAGGCCTACGACAGATACGGCAACTGATAGTGGATCTCCCATTTCTGCGTTTGCTGAATATCAATATACAGTAGTTTGCCCTAGTGGTTTGTAAGGTTGTGACCGTCTGTACTAGTGATAGATATACAGGGTGTTTGCAGTAAGTTCTTGAACAGATAGCCTTCAATATTTGCATCTAAACGAGGTGTAGGGTGTGATAAATTTGAGTCCTTTAACGGAACCGTTTACCAGGCAATAGGGGAATTGAGAGTGGTGGGAATTATTGACCAAGTGGGGTATCTGCATCTAATTTAATAACATGCTGGATTGAACAACACACAGGTGTGTTTCCTGCGGCTAAGTACTGTACTTGCACCACTGTATGTTTCAGCTCAAAAAAGCAATCCTGGGTCTAAGCTGAGGTATATACCTTCTGTATATTGACTTCTAAGTAGTACATACAGTATGTACTGTTTTACTACAACTTACCTAGCGTACTACTCTTTTGAGATTAATTAACAAGAAGTGGACTCCATTTAGCGTTTTCATTCCCCCATCTGGTAGTCCCAGCTACTTAGACTAAAGTTAGTCGCGGGACTATACCACGGGCGGTACCAGTAGGTAGAGTGCCATTCAGAAAGTATCCGGGATGCATTAAAGAAGTGTGAGCCTACAATCCCATTGGTGTCTGGCACCCAGTGTCCTAGCGGTTACAGTACATTCCCCAACAAGCAGGCGTGGTTAGGCTGGCCGAATGCAGGCCAAGCGTCACTATTCTACATATACAAAGACTATCCAATACGTAGTACATGAGACTATGTACTAAGTACTATACATATGTACAATACCGGTACATAGGTACCAGTAACTGGCATCGACTCACTCATTCCACATTTCTGTGCATGCATCTGCAGCGTCCCTTAGTACATGCAGATATATTGTATGTACTGTAGATCTGGCTTCTATTAGGCTAGCGCTCCCACTGACCCCCATACCCCTCAAGTTACCCCGCCATCAGTACTTTACGCCACTCCGACAGCTGCACGTACATCTCGAATATCGCCCCTCCCCAATGATCTAAGGTATTATGAGTTATGGGTGAGGGACTGCGAGATATATATCTTGCTATTTAGGTATGGTAGGTTAAGATTGAATACTATATAGATGCAAGTGTATATCCGTGAGTGTGTGTTTGTGAATTAGTGTGTATAGTATACATTTCCTTCAATCCAATACAGGGAATACTTTTTTTTTAAAACCCAGCGGGGTCCCTCGAGGGCTTGATATCTATATATCTTTGAAAGTTTTATTCAGCTGAGAGGTTGCTATGGGGTAGAGGGGATATTGGTTTATTGGGTATTATTAATTCTTGGATGAAAATGTGGTTATGGAAGCTACTAAGGGGGTGTGTGGGGGCGAAGTTAAGTTTGTGGGTCGAGGCGGAGTTTTGGTAGTCTGGTTGCACGACCGCTCCTGTGTTTGGGGGGTGGTGGTTGTGCACTTTAAGTTTGGGGTGTTTGGGTAGAGCCCAAGGAGGGGAAGTTCTGGACGCGGTAAGGTGGGAGGTCGACTTCAGGGTAATAGCCCACATCCGTGTTTATTTGCTTGCATTATGTCAAATCAGAGGGACAATAGATATCTGGGTTCAGCTAAGTTTTGGCTAGTTACCCTGAACCACATCCAGAAAAAAAAAGGAAAAACAATGAAAATCATTTTGTAATCATGTACTTTAAGTTTTGCTGTTGCATGATCTTAGGAATCAATGTATAGACTGTAAAAAAATTTAAAAAGATTTTAAGTGCTGCACAGGGCGGCAGACTAACTTGAAATTTCTAGATGCCTCGTCATATATTGTGCACACAAGTGCACTGTTTTTTTGTTAAACAAAAAAAAACTGTTTATATACTGTATATAGTTACTAAACATTTTCTGAGGTTTGAAAGGAGATTTATATGGAAATGTGTCTAGTGACTTGGAAATGAAAGCTATATCTCGTTCTGAGTTTAGCAGAAACTGCTAACCATTCCGAAAGTGGCGTTTGTCTAATATTAAAAACAAATGTATAGCCTAAGAAATATCACTCGCTGAAATTATCTTGCATCTTGAACATTAATGCTCTCGCTCCACCCCATCCATAAGAGAGCAGCTTGCCATTGCGGAGAATATAACAGTTACCCTGAATCATGCACTCAATTTCGTTCTGTAATTTTAACCTTCATACGTACAATCCCTCCTCACTATCCCTCTTCACCATCATCCCTCTTCACTATCCCTCTTCACCATCCCTAGATTCCCCTGTGTCTTCTTTATTCCTCCCAAGAGCATTAACATTCCTTTTCCTTCTCTGAGGAGTCAAATAGCCCACACAAATTGACTCCTAGCCCCTCTGATAACTATCAAGGCCCCGCTCCAACACACACCAAAAAGAAAAAACATAGAAAACTATACAAATAGAAGTAAATAAGCTGACAAAATGACAAGAATCTAGAAGATCTAAGAATAACGAAGGAGTTGAATTGAGCCCGGATATGTTCGTTCCAACTTACTAACCAAAGATATGAAATAACCGAAATACATCGATCTCCATCAATATGCATGAAACGAAGTAACTCCGAGACCCTCTATAAGAAGGGCTGCCAAAACTGCAACTTTCGCAGTCCGCAAAAATATATTCAGGGGAGGGTATCCTGGAATCATATGCTCGAGAGGTGGAGTTCAATGACCATGGGTTCATCAGTCAGAAGGTGGAGGTATCTCGCCTTCTCGTTGCTCGGGCGAAAGTTGGGACCATAGATATTTGGCGAGTTCCTTTCTCTTCCGATACCGAGCATACTCGTAGGGCGTTTTCTCGTAGTTGTTCTTGATGGTGAGTGATGCACCAGCCTGGAGTAGCATCTTTGCATGTTCTAACTGTATACCGGGACTGTGATAATACCCATAACTACAATCATGAAGTGGAGTGTCTCCGAAACCATCTTCCATATTGACCAGCTTTCGAGGTTCCACTGCATGATCAAGAAGGGACTTCATTATTTCACTGTCAGCCGATTGCCTTGCTGCCTAATGCAGCACACTTCTACCTTGGCTAGTAAATATCGTAGTGTCCGCTCCCCCTTCCATAAGTATTTTGACACATGACAGATGGTTATAGAAAACAGCCTGCAGTAGTGCTGTTGTACCATCTGAACTCCTCTCGTTAATATCAGTTCCCATATCCAGCAGTAGCTGCAAAGCAGTCTTATGACCACCCCCTGCGGCACCATGGATGCAACACGAAAGCTTTGGCTTCAGTTGTTTCTTTTGTTCCGTGTCGAGGCATAAGCGGCAACCCTTCTCTACCAAGAATTCACATAGAGCATCGTTGATATTAAATGCTGCTGAAGCAAGTGGAGTCCATCCTCTGGCGTCCCATGACCCTGCTAAGGACAGCAACTATAGTATCGACTTAAAGTCCTTTTTGACTAGATCGTGCATGCTTCCAGCGATGCGAGCTATGTCCATCTTTTTCATGGCCTCAATATCAATATTCACGTTCTCCAAGAGCACCCTGCAAATACCCTCCAATGAGCCATACCCATCAATTTCTGAATTGAGAATCAATTGAGCAACATGAGTGAGCAGTGTTCTGCCTTCCATATCGATGAAATCCTCAATATCCGTGTCCATCCCAAGTAACAACCACAGAACTTGTGGACAGTTTTCCTCAATGGCTGCATGAGCATGGACAGCAAGCTTACCCTCCAGTTTTACATCTTCAGTTGTTCTTACCATGTCCAATTTGGCCATTTGAATTAGCATTTCACAGATTTTATTCTGCCGTTGGTGGTATGCATAAGCAAAGGGTGTTCGACCTTCTATATCAACTTCCACAAGCACCTGTGGCTCAAAGTGAATTATCGCATGAACTGCAAGCCCGTAACCAATATCAATCGTAACCTTGATCATGGACTGTCTATAAGATCGATTGTCATCTCCATAAGTAGCCCCAAGCGCAATTTGCACAAGCAGCTTCAGCGCCGTTACCGATTTTGAGCCATCGTCTATAGCTTTGCTAATTAAAGGGCCAAGTAATTGACACCTCTGGATGAGATTCATGCCACTTGTGAAAGGTTCCAAGGGCTCAAGGCTTGCGCCTTTCTCCAATAACAGTTTGCAGATAGCTTCTTCACACCTTACAGCTGCATGAACAAGAGGTGTTCGGCCTTTTGTATTAACGCCCACAAGTACCTGTGGTTCCAGGTGTATTATCGCACGAACTGCAAGTCCGTGACCCATATCAATCGCAACCTTGATCATGGACCGACTAGAAGATCGATTGTCATCTCCAGTATTAGTCCCAAGCGCTATTTGCACAAGCAACCTCAGCGCCGTTACCGATTTTAAGCCATCGTCCATAGCTTTGCTGATTAAAGGGTCAAGTAATTGACACCTCCGGCTGAGATCCATGCCACTTGTGAAAGGTTCCAAGGGCTCAAGGCTTGTGCCTTTCTTCAATAACAGTTTGTAAATAGCCTCCTGATGCTTCACAACTGCATAGATAAGAGGTGTTCGGCCCTCTATATCAACCTCCACAAGCACCTGTGGCTCAAAATGAATTATCGCATGGACTGCAAGGTCATAATTCATATCAATCGCAACATTCATCATGGACTGACTAGAGGATCGATTATCAGCTCCTCCATTATTGGTTCCAAGGGCCATTAGCACCAGCAACCTCAGAGCCGTTACTGTTCTTGAGCCATTGTCCAGAGCTTTCTTGATCAAAGGGTCAAGTAGTTCAGACCTCTTCTTGAAATCCATACCACTTGTAAAAGCTTTCAATACCTCAACACTTGCCCCTTTCCCCAATAACAGTTTGCAGATAGCTTCCTGGTGCGTCATAGCTGCATAGACAAGAGGTGTTCGACCATCTGCATCAAACTTTCCAAGAACCCCTGGCTGAAGGTGTATTATTGCACGGACTGCAAGCGTGTAACTCATATCAATCGCAATGCTGATCTGACTAAGACGTCGATTGTCATCATTGGTTCCAACCGCCATTAACACTAGTAGCCTCAGCACTGTTTCCGACCCCTCACTCAGAGCATTTTCGAGTAACTGGTCAAGTAGGACAGACCTCTCCTTAAGATCCATACCACTTGTAAATGCTTTCAATGCCTCAACACTTGCCCCTTTCCTCAATAACAGTTTGCAAATAGCTTCCTGGCACTTCACAGTAGCATATAGAAGAGGTGTTCGACCATTTGAATCAAGCTCTTCAATATCCATCCTCATAGCCAGCAAAGACCTAATAATAATCCCATTGCCATTATCTATAGCATTATGTATCCGCCCCCGGGAAGATTTTGTGCCTCGGGGACGGGTGCGGTGAGTCTCTGTTGAATTCGGTTCCTGGAAAGGCCTGGGGTTACCGATATCGGCTAATTCAATCGGAAAGTTTAATACTGCGATCTGTGAAACTGAAAGGTCTCCCAATGTCATATGGGATAAAATCGACCAATTGCCAGTACTGCAGGCACTATCAAATGAGAGGACCGAGTCCGCGCTTGAATCAATCCCTAATCCAAAATACCTCAGCCGCTTGTATGCTCTTGAGGTCTTGAGTTCCTCCACATAGTTGGATCGCCCCAATCGAAAAGATAAAGTACTCCGCTTGGACATTATAGAGGCATTGTCGGAGTTGTTGGGCAGGTGGCTGACAGCAGAGGATGGGCGGGTCGGTACTATGGGGTCACTAGTACAGCCTCCAGTACTCGTGCTTGACCGAATCTCTTCTAGAACTCTAACCTGCTCTTCTAGAATCCGGCTCTGCTCTCCCAGAACCCGGGCTTGCTCTTCTTGACGGTTTGAGACTGCATCTTGCCGACTGATTAACTCTCGGAGTAAACCTGAATGTGCATGACTCGATTGCAAAATTCTTGTAGAGAGTTCCTCTAATCTTGCCTGAACTTCTGAAGCCTCGGAGGTTGTAGTGCTATATAAATAGGTGATGTCAGCGGCGCCCTTCGAATGTACTACAGTATTTCTTAATGATAAAAGAAAATAATACTCCGCATATATTTTGGGGGCCATGTGGTGAGAAAGGATCAACCGGATATCAGTGCATTTCACATAAGCGGAGAAGCCTGAAGATTTAGAGTAGTCGACTATAACTCACCAAGTGATGATAGTTAGCATAAGGGTCAAACTCAGCTTCTGCCACTGAAGATCCTCGATAATAGCCAAGGCCTCTTCCTGTCTCCACAGTCCCCATTTAACTCGACCTGCAACCACTCCTGCTCGTTTCCAAGATGTACTAGCCGTGGCGGGGTCGCCGAATCCACACACCTCGCTAACCATCTTCTCCAACTTCGAATAGACAATCACACACCCTGTTAGGGTGGCCATCAAATTATGAATGGATATCCTTGTAAGGTTGCCCTGATTTGGTCGTGTGCCAGTGCCATAGAGCAAGAGTTGCACTTGACAAAATATCGGTTGCATGCTCTCCACCTCGTCCCTCATCGTCATCATTGTTTCGGGGGCATCTTTTACCCTGCTAAACAGCTCCTTTGCCATTCCGACAATCTGGGTAGAAATGGTGATGAGACCTGCGACAGATGCGGCAACAGATAGTGGGTCGCTCATCTCTGCGTTAGATGATCACGAATATTCGATATGCGGACGGGATTCGGTAGCTCGGTGACCGCGTCTCGACAGGGTTGTAACCGCTCCGAGTGATAGATTATTCGCCGTAAGTTCTTAAGCCGACAGTTTTTGATATTTGTACTGTACTTATATTATACGAGATGTAGAATCTGAAGATTTGGAGTCTTTAACGAGAATGGATGCGGAGAGGGGCGGGGAATTGCTGAAACCGTCTCCAACAATATGTCGAGCCTCGGCGCGGCGGGGTATCTTCATATCGCAATCTTTGATTGGGCGACCTGTGCCACCTGCAGCTTGTTACAAAATACAGTAGTACCTAAGTAGAGTGCATATTTTGATTCAGCTCTGGTCCAGGCGACACTACCGATACCGTAGGTAGGTAGTTACTTGGTCTAGGTATGCCTAAACACAAACCTTGGCTTGGCCCCAATCATGTGCCAACCAGACTACCCAATCATATGCATAGTAGTTAGTAAGGAGTGTTACAGTAAGTCCAGAGAACAATCCAATTAGATGATGTCCTAAAGCGATGTTTTGCTCTACGTTTACATGTCTATAAGCCTATAAGCCTACTATGGCAGAGCCCAATTCATTCCTACAAACTCGTTTCACATTTCACACATCCATGGCAACTGTAGCGTCGTACAAAATATACCCCCTACTGTAGTCTGGTTGCAAAAATACCCCGCCATCAGACCCTGCAACAGCTGCACGCACCCGAATATCGTTCCCCATCTCAACCATCACAGACTGAATACGAATATTACCTTTCCCAGCGTCCACGCATATCTCCCACACACCCCAGCCGCTCCGACGGCTCCAACGGCTCCAACCCTTGGCTCGACCCCTCGACGCCCGCACGCAATCCCCCCAATCCCGAGCCCTTACCTCCTCCACCGACCCTCCACCACCGGCGCCTACCATTGCAGCCATTCATGTCCAACACCCTGGGCCCCTCCTCCTCGACTACGGCGGTGCTCTCCTAAAATTCACCATCGCACACGAAACCTAAACCTCGAAAAATCAACGCATCGAATCCAACCCCAAGCTAGGCTGGTGGGGAGATTCATCGGTCCCGAAAAACCCGTGGCACAGTTCGGTTCTTTGTCATTTACACGAATGTGCTAGGGGGTTTATCACTCAACTGGTCCATCCTCAGTCAGCCTCAAAGATGGCTTACCGTGCGCTACCCCCTTCCCTATCCTAACTCTACAAGACATAGTTTTAGGTCAATTCCACCTCCTCAACCACCTTGACATCATGCTCGGGAGCAATATGGGGGAATGTTCTCCCTCGCTCTACCTACCCCTCCTGCGTAGACCGCATCATATCCATCTCCGGCTGTGTCCGCTCGCACATCGCCATGTGCCACACCCAGTAGCAATCCTCATGGCCTCCCTACTTGATCTGGAACCACAGGTTTTACCCCAGGAATGGGACTTGCTGTACCACTGTGGACCGGAATGGGAGCAGAGATTCGGCAGACAGAGGGCGAATGGGAGTAAAGTTTCTGCGATGAGTCTGGGTTTTTTGAGATAGGCTTTGACCATACGGGTGAGAAGTGGTGTTTGGAGTAAGATACGAATATCAAGGCTATGGTTTTATTTGACTTCGGAGCAAGAGCACCGCCGACAGAGATGTGATCCTGGCGAAATCAATGGATAATCGACCTCACCCTCCTTCCTAAGCCCTACACAGAGCATCCCCGAGCGTCGTCTGCAGCAATACAGAAAACTCCCTCTGCTGGCCCACCGGAAGATTTAGTCAAGGGCTTATCAGTGCTCGCGAACTACCTCAAGCTAACTCTCGGTATATATTGTTACAGGGGGGTAGCAGCGGGGGATTGCAGAGGCGTTGAGGGTGGAAAGTGGAATAGAGTGGTCACGGTGATGCATATAGACTTGAAGGATCAGAGTTTGTTTAGGCACGATACCTTTCTTGTGGGGGGGAGTGGGGAGTTTTTTGGAGTGAGTCAGTGAGGTTGGTGGAGGGAGATTATCGTAGTGGAGAGAGTAGGGTGTGAAGGCTAGCAAGGTGATATGTTGGTAGATAAATATTAGCATTGCTGTTGGATATTATCATTTGTATTATATTTATCTCCCCCTAGCGTATACATATATATATTGGTGCGACTGAAGAAAAATATAGTGGCGGTTTGATGACTTTCCATCCTGGGCAGTAACCCTAGGATGATACAAAGGTTCCCTAGAACTGGGTTTGGGGGCCGGGGGAGTCGAGAGAAATGTATGGTGCTGTTAAGGGATGTCAGGTTTGGATTAAATTTCATATGTACAGTATACGTATGTATATATGTGTATATATTTCCATCCCTCCGACTCGGGGAAGCCTTTCAAAAGCCAGCCGGGTGCGTCGAGGGAGATCATGTAGTGACCAGCCCGATATCATGCAAAGAGGTACAGGGACTGACGCTGTTAAAGGTGTGAGGTTCGAGTTCAGGGTAATTGCTACGTCTGGCATGTATCCGTGGTTGGTTACTTGATCTAGATCTGCCTAAGCACATGAATAGCACACAGAAGGGTGGCGGATATCTGGGTTCGCCATACCTTGAAGGGAGTTATGTAGTTGGGGTTAGTTACCCTGAACTCCCCCCTTCATCACAACTTTTGGAAGCGAAATAAAAACCGAAAATCTTTTTCTTTTATTAAGTGTGCAGTATAGATATATTGGCCCACAATAAACCTCCCCGTTTTTTTGGGACGAAATCTGTGGAAATGCTTCTAGAGATATTGAGAATGGGATGGAAATAATAAAAAAATGTATCACATAATAATGAGTTTAGCCAAAACCTCCTACTTAATATTCAAAAAAGTGGTGTTGTCCAATCAAAAGAAAAGATATAGCACTAGAAATGGCGTTCGCTGAAAATTTCTTACACGTGTAAGGTCTTGTATAGTGCCCCTGCTCCAATGAGCGCAGCTTGCCGTTGAGAAAGAAATATATGAAGTATCACAGTTACCCTGAACCTTGCACCAGTACATATAATACCCCCATATCATTTCGCCAAATTCCACTGCGTTGTCTTTGTGCTTCTCCCAAGGGCATTAACCGTCTTTGACTCCCCTTCTCTCAGATGGCAAACGGCTCACACAAATTAACCCTTAGCCCGCTCTGGTAACCATCAGACCGCCCAACACACACTAGGGAAATAAACATGGAAAAAATAAACAAACAGAGGTAAATAAATTGAGAAGACGACAAGAAACTAGCTAATCCAAGAATAAGGGAGGAGTTCGATTGAGTCCGGGGTGTATCCGTTTCAACTTCCGACCAAACTATACGAAATATCAGAAATCCATCACCCCGCCAGAGATCCCCTTAACACGCATGAAACCAAGTGACACCCTAACCCCCCTTGCTCTGCGCCTCAGCTCCCACGACCCCAGGCCATCCATATGCTTGCCTCCACTCTTGCCAATCCTGCAACTTCGGCGGCCTGCAAAAATATATTCGGAGGAGGGCACCTGGTCACCAGTCAGAAGGTAGAGGTATCTCAGTTGCCCGTTGCTCGGGCGAAAGTTGGGACCATAGGTGTTTTGCGAGTTCTTTTCTCTTCCGACTCCGGGCACACTCGTAGGACGTTTCCTCGGCATTGTTCTTGATGGTGAGTGATGCACCAGCCTGGAGTAGCATCTTTGCATTTTCTAATTGCAAAACGGCGCTCTGTTTGTTGCTATAACCACAATTATGAAGTGGAGTGTCCCCTTTAGAATCTTTCATATCGACCAGCTTCCTGGCTTCCACTACATCAAGAAGAAACTTCATCGTTTCACTGTCAGTAGATTCCCATGCTACCCGGTGCAGCACATTTCTACCTGCTCCATTCGGTATTGTGACGTCTGCTCCCCTCCCAATTAGTATTTTTATACATGACAGATGGTCATTGTAAACAGCCTCCAGCAATGCTGTTTCGCCATCTGCATTTCTCTTATCAACATCAGCTCCCATATCCAGCAGTAGCTGCAAAACGGTCTTATGACCACGCTGTGAGGCATCGATGATATTGCATGATAGCTTGGGCTTCAGTTGCTCCTTTTGTTCGAATTCAGTATCGAGGCATAAGCTGCAACCCTTTCCCACTAAGAATTCGCATAGATCCTCCCTGCTGTTAAACGCTGCCGAAGCAAGTGGAGTCCAGCCTTCGGCATCTCGTGAGTCTATCAATGATAGTAACTGCAGTATCGACTGATAGGCCTTTTTGACTAGATCGTGCATGGATACAGCGATGCGGGGCACGGCCATCTTTTTCATGGCCTCGATATTCGTGTTGTCCAAAACCACTCTGCAAATGTCCTCTAAGGTTTCGTAGTCATTGACCTCTGGACCCAAGCCGAACCGGGATTGCGCAATACCTGTTGGACCTTCTATATCAACTTCAACAACAACTCGTAGCTCAAGTTGTGCTATAGCACAGAGCGCAAGGCCATACTGCATATCAGTTGCAACATTGATCTGGCTTAAAGATTGGTTGTCATCTCCTCCAAGGGCCATTGATAACAACAGCCTGATCGTTGTTTCTGATCTTAAACCCTCACTCATAGCATTCTCGAGTGACTGGTCAAGTAGCTCAGACCTCTCCTTGGGATCCATACAGCGTGTAAATGCGTTCAACGCCTCAACGCTTGCGCCTTTCCCCAATAACAGTTTGCAGATAGCTTCTTGACACTTCACAGCTGCATGGACAAGAGGTGTTCGACCATTTGAATCAAGCTCTTCAATATCAATTCCCATAGCAAGCAAAGCCCTAACAACAAACCCATTGCCATTCCCTATAGCATTATGTATCCGTCCACGGGAAGACCGTTTGCCTCGGGGAAGGTTGCGATCGGTTGAACTCGGTTCTTGGAAAGGCTCGGGGTTACTGATATCGGCCAAATCAATGGGAAGGTTCAATACCGCGATCTGTGAGATTGAGAGATCTCCCAGTGTCATATCGGAGAGTATTGACCAATTCCCAGCACTGCAGGCAGTGTCCAATGAGAGAACTGAGCTTGAATCAATTCCCAGCCCAAAACGCCTGAGCCGTTTATATGCTCGTGATGACTTTAGATCGTCCATATACCTGGATCGTCCTAATCGGAGAGAGAATGTACTCCGCTTGGACATAGTGGAGGAATTGTCGGAGCTGTCACGATAGCCGGGGGGGCCGCCAGCGGAGGATGGGCGAGTCGGCACTGTGGAGCTACTGGTACTGCCTCCAGTACTCGCGTTTAACCGAATCTCATCTAGAACCCCGGCGTGCTCTTGAAGAACCCGGGTTTGCTCATTTTGACGAATAATCAGATCTCGGAGCAAAACTGAATGTTCATGGCTCGACTGCAAAATTCCTATGGAGAGTTCCACTAATCTTGCCTAAACTTCAGAGGCTTCGGTGGTTGTAGTGCTACACAAATATGAGATGTCAGCGGCACCCTTCGAATAAAAGAAAACGATTCCCCGCATATATATTGGATCAGCCGGACATAAGTGCACTTCACATAGGCGGAGAAGCTTGGGGATTTAGAGTAGTCGACTATAACTCACCAAGTGATGATAGTTAACATGAGGTTCAAACTCAGCTTTTGCCGCTGAAGATCCTCAATAATAGCCAAAACCTCCTCCTGCCTCCACAGTCCCCATTTGACTCGATCCGCACTCACTCCTGCTCGTTTCCAAGCTGTACTAGCCGTGGCGGGGTCATTGAACCCACATACTTCGTTCACCATCTTCTCCAACTTCGAATAGACAATCACACATCCTGTTAGGGTGGCCATCAGATTATGAATGGATATCATTGTAAGGTTGCCATGGTTGGGTCGTGAGCCAGCACCATTGAGCAAGAGATGCACTTGACCAAATATCGGTTGCATACTCTCTACCTCTTCCTTCACCCGCATCATCGTTTCAGGTGCATCTTTCGCTTTGCCAAACAGGTCCTTTGCCATTCCGACAATATGTGCTGAAATGGTGATGAGACCTGCGGCAGATGCGACAATCGATAGTGGGTCTCCCATATCTAGATGAATATCGATAAGTGCACGACTTTTTGAGGATTTGGTACTGTAGTTGGTGGTCTGTTGCACGGTTTTAACCTTCCCAAAGTATAGCCGTACCGGTCTTCTTTCTGGCGTCGATAGTCTTAAGCTTGATTTGATAGTTGTACCAAAATCAGATTTGTAGACTTTAGCAATCTTGAACTGCTGACGGACCTGACTTATAGCCAACAGTACTGGAATCGAGAGCTGCTGAGGATAGATGACATTTCATACATGAACATGTGTTCGCCTTGAGCCTGTGCCGTCCACCCGACAATGTGCATCCAGTGAAACTACAGTACATCCACATAATCAGTGCAGTGTGTGCTTCCTGCAGCTACCAGTAAGTAGTTTGTGAGTTCTGATGTAGAGTAAGCACGTTTCCGGCGATAAGTACCAACTCTGATCCAGCGGGTACGAGGCACTAGGAACTTATCTAGTCTCTATGCAAATATATATATTGAAGCTACTATATTCTATCGTATGGCATTGTCATATCTATTAATATATTGTTTAGCAGAATTATGGGAGATATTCGGCCTAGAAAGGCAAGAGGTGGTTAAAGAATGCTTTTGGTATGGCCTTACAGAGATCTCAATTAAAGGCTTGAGGTTTGAGGTTGAATACAACCTGTAGCGACACTGTCTCCCACCCTCGACCCCGCTGCCTGTAGGAGAAGCTAAATAATAAAGATGATTCATTTCGTCCCTTCTATGTGACGGAGCTGTACGCCATTCTAGAGGCTGATCAATTCTTCTTGGCGAATTGGAGTTGATATAAATTCAGGCGATCTGCCGGTAGTTGTGTCACAATAGCAATTGTTTTGCAATTGGACAGACAGTACCTAGAGGGGCACACAGGATACACCCCCCGGTAGGAACTTTCCGTTTATCGGACGGTAAACACCGTAATAAACATGATAAACAAAGTAACATTAATACCGATTCAACCCACAAGTTCTCCCAAACCCTATCCCATGACGGAGTCAATTCCACCCTTCATTTTCCATGACATTCCTTCGATCCATTCACCCTTGTTGCCGGCCCAATTCTCCATCATCGGCTGCATGATTATCCTATTCCAACAGCATCACCTAATTAATAGCTTCAGCAAAAGTAAAATGTCAAATATAAACAATGCGAAACTCACGCTAGCTTTCCCTGTACACATACCTTTGATTTGATTCACAACTCTATGTAGCTATAATATCCAGGCTCTAATGGTCCGCAGGCTCACCAAATCTCCGTCATCCTTAATAGTTTTCGGCAATATATTCCTCTTTCCCTTATCGTAAGTATAAAAGAACACTTTGGTGCCCAGTGCATTCATGCCGTACAGAGTCGGGATATCCACACGGCCTCCGAGGTCCTTATACCTCTTCCTCGTTTGCTTATCAGCTGATTCACGAGATAATATATTGTCGACATGGCTAGAAGGTTTAACTCTGAAGAAGAACACGGGATGTTCATTGTGGCTAACGATAAAAAATCATGATGAAGCCATAGTCTGGTTACACTACCCCCTCGTAGTGAGTGAAATCCATAGGTTTTGATTGTCCAGGGCGTTTGTACTGAGGAAACAGACAACTTACCTCTACGAGGGGTTGTGTAGCCCGACTATATGGACTATAGAACTTTGACTCGTCAAGTCGCTCATCGAGCTGCGCCAGCTAAGTAGAATGCTTTGAATGGGGAATAAGTCCAGTCCGGCTTCCTAATGAAGATTAGTAACCACTTAACTTCAATTGGCCTCTCGATACCCTTCAACTCCGCATATGTCATGAGTCTCCAGTTATCCACATGTCATAGCTGCGAGGTTCACCCTCCCCTACTCAAGCAACAGTTGTAGTCTGGTTCAACAGTTATTCATCAAGCATTGGGATTTCGCATCCGGCGAGAGTATTTCCTACACTCGCCCCTACTCGAGCATCAAGTCTCTCATTAGTAAGCCTCGTTAAAAACCTATTGAAAAATGACAATGCTATTGTCTCGCGAACTTTTCTGGTTCGCCTTCGTTGCAAGCTGTTGAAGTAGATTAAGCATAAACGACCGAATTATTTGGGTTTGCAGCGTAGCCGTAGTAACTTTCCCCCAGGCACTGGACGTTCTTAATATCGATTCACTGGGAACGTAGTAAAACCTGGTTCATTACCATTTACTCGGTCCCTAGTCTGGTTGCAAGGATACCTCCCGCGTCCCGCATATCGCCCCCACCTCCACCATCACCATCACCGGACCAATACCAATATTACCCTCCCTCAATATCCACAGCATATCTTCGATCCCCTGCCTCGATGCCCTCCACCCCTCGACTACTGCGGCGTTCTCCCACCATCCCTAAACTTCGAAAAGCAACGCAATCCTCCCCACACGCGGGGGGCTCAGCGCATCGAAGCAACCCAAAGCCAAGGAGGACTTCATCGGCCCTAGAAGATCCATAGACACAGATCGGCTCTTTGTTATTGAGAAAACCTTTGAAATACCCCTCGCTTAACTGAGACTCCTGTAAGACACCCCTCGCTTAGTGGAACATGTTTAAGATACAACACTACACCACTCTCGCTACTAAGTCGTGGCTATATGCAAAAAGCCCTTGTTATGCAGAGTAGGTAACAAGCTATGCCAGTTCGGCCAGCTCTGCCTGCCAGCACGGCTTGTCCCCCTCCTAGCAAGCTCGGCTTCTCCCTCCTAGACTCTGCAAGCTCGGCTTCTTCCCACCAGGCTCGCCTTTCTCCCGATTACTCGGCTTGGAGTTCAACTATACAGATCAGGTTCATTCTGCAAGACCCTCTCCAGCTCACTATGATACTCTGTGGCAGCATTATACCCTATAGCAACGTTATACCCCTACCGACATCAACTTCCAGGACGAAATTCTTCGAACGAACTTCGCAACCAGAGGACCCCCGACGTCGGCTTTTGCTTTATTTGATAGAGCGCGAGCTCAATAGCACTTCTATCTACTTTTTATTCTTT
>Ga0307511_10003034_pt1 | contig 17349 bp, 20 predicted proteins | sample 13_EM_MG_FD_200266 | JGI IMG/M metagenome (GOLD analysis project Ga0307511, IMG submission 200266) | Populus trichocarpa ectomycorrhiza microbial communities from riparian zone in the Pacific Northwest, United States - 13_EM | ecosystem: Host-associated > Plants > Roots > Unclassified | place... | reverse complement strand
GGGGCCAAGGTTCGGTGGGCTGCCAGTGCTGGTGGTCTCAGGTTATAGTTTGAGGGGTTAATTCGTTTGGAATGGAGGGCTGGACACAGATGTGCTATCATGTCGAGGGGGAACTTTTGAAAGTAGGGCCATTTGATAACAAGCTAGTTTCTAGTAATTCTGATTTCATTATAGATATCTTGCATACCTATGCCTACTTTTCTTTCCCAATTTTATTTCTGTATCTTCATTTTGGCTAGTCTCATATTCGTTTTTTGTCTATCCAAACCTCTCAACTCTATAACCAGACTACATACAACTCTCTGTATTTCCACTTTCTCCATTCAACGAACGTATCTTGTCTCTTAGAATGTGCTAGCTCAATGTCATACATGCCAATATAGAAATGAAAACTACCTCACGTCAACCTCTTCCCACGTAACCGGTACCAACCAGTACCTACATACTTTAAGACACGTTCCACTACCCGTTGGTAATCGGCTCGGCTAATCCGCGGCCGGTTGCCGGCATCACTTTCCTTGTTTTCTCGGTAACAGGGAGGGTAGGTACGCGTAACCCATTTCTTATGTGCATATAAGTATTCCTTGATTACCTGGTATGACCTAAGCTGGATGGACCTGTCCAATTCCGAAGGTTGAAGGGTCAGGCATTGATTGATTGATTGTATTCATGACTCCTATGTGAGTCCAGTTGGACAATGAGGAGCCCCTCGGAAGCCCGAGAGGTTTCAGGAGAGAGGGCAGTTAATCGTCCCCCCCCCTACGCAGTATGTACAAACAAGCGAGCACGAACGAAACTCCTCCGGACGATTCCAATATGAAATGAAGCACTGCGCTGACATGAAAAGTTCTCAATGCCTCAATCCTCCACTGCGTCGTATCGGTCTTTTCCCTCCCCTCCCCACATCTATGAAAGTTCTCAATGCCTCCGGGATATATGGTGGTTGCAATAAGAGGGGTCAGGCAATACCGGTATCAATATATCAATACAGTACCTACGGGAATTCGAGAGTTTATGTGTAGCGTGATCGAGGTGAATCTACTAGGTCAATATGGGGATATGTATTGTAAGATGCCCTACAGATACCGTATATAGGTGACATGTGGAGCTTTTATTAGCATTTTGATTGTGATATATATCCCATTATCATATGTACATACAGTACATCTCACTGGCAAAGAGCTTGCCGGTGATTGATATCCCTCGCAGTCGGATCATATGCATACCTTTATTACTTTTGTGATATAGTACACATCGTGTAACCATGTTTTAAGTTTTCTTTTTACTGTTTTCATAGACAAATTGAACTCCGTACCGGTACTGGTACCGTTCAATATCGTGGTACCTTAGCAACTCATCGCATGTGCATCTTGAATGTTGTTTCTTCTCGGCCACCCCCAAAGCCGTAACGCACTGAATAGTCGATGGGGGTAGCGATACTTGCCGGGACCAGTCAATTTACCATACAAACTCACTTACCGATAGACTACAGTGCGGGCCTCGGCGATATTTGTTGTGTTTCCTTCGTTTCCTAGGTGAGCTATCCCGACGTCGATCCGTTCCTAAGAAGTTTCTCTTTACATCCCGCGAGTGGGGTAGCTACCTTGGTAAACGTCTGCAAGCAAAGCAGCCCCCCCCCCCCCCTCTCTCTCTCTCGCGATGGCAAACTGGATTGCTAGGTGCTGGATCGGATCCAGGAACTGCTGCTGCAGCAACCCAGCAACCAAGCTTTTGGCCTCATCTGACCCTGCCTTGGCTTCTTCTAAGTTTCTATTCCAGCACTCGCACACAGCCCCCTGGGCACACCAAAGGCAAACTGATTCTCTCACACTCTCTTACCTTGAACTGGCTGTACGGAACTGGATTGGAGGAGCTGGCAATACATTTTCCCCTCACTCGTCCGCTCTCTAGAAGTGTTCCTTCGGATTGGCACCTCACATTGAGAGAGATCGCCACCCGTATCCTCGAACCCTTACGACCATTTAATCATTATTTCGGCACGAGACAGGCTACTTCAGCTTGAACTTCCATCCCCCCCGGTTATCATTTCTTTCTCCGGGTCCTTTCGCCGTTGTCGGAGAGCGAGCTGCTTGTGTTTAGGGCTAGCACGGCTGCTGTTCCACAATGGAATCCTCAAAGACAGTCTGCCATCGGTTCTTCCTGCTCCTTCGAAACCTCTTCTATGTGGGAATCACATACGCTCTGGCTGCCAGCATAATACATCTCTTCCAGAATGGATACATTCACGATCGGTTACATCCGCCATCGGACCTCACGGACAAGCCCATGCCGACGCCGACTCCAGGGGCAATTTCCCGTCTCAGACCCGAATCACTTGTAACACCACAAGACGACTTTCTCGGCAAGCGACCACATGTCGACACTTATGCTAATTTTACAAGGCTGATTGAGGTGTGCCGGGGGAGCTTGACGGGGTTGGAGAAGATGCGGAATGTGTACGATTGTCTGAAGTACCTTGCTGGGCAAGAGTCAGACTATCATTTTATCCCGACTACAAACGTACCATCGAAATCATCGAAGGATTACCCAGCTATCGACAAGGCACATAGGCCGAACAGTTCCTCCACTGGACAGTGCCCTGGCCCGATAATACCATATCACACATACTGGACCGGTCCCGCAACATGGAGGGTAGAACTCTTCATAAAGGGATATCTACATACCCAGAACCTTGCTTGCTCACGACTGCACCTATGGCTGGATACAGACGCACATCCATTCGCTGTACCGGACATGATGAGGGACCCGATTTTCGCAAAATTCCTCCCACTGGTAGAAAGGGGCGACATAATACTCAAAGAGTGGAAGTTCCCATCTCGAATCCCGCTGCCAAAGTCCCCAGAGAACGTCGAGCCGAGGTATATCGATGCCATCCCGGATTCAGTTACAGGAGTGACGGTCATTGGGGACGGAGTCATCCGGGAAGCCGATGGGTCGGAATGGGTGGTGCTCACACCTAGGCAGCTCACCTTCTTACCTGTGGCGGTGTCTGACGCAGTGAGGTTTATTGTTTTGCACCTCTGGGGAGGGCTCTACTGCGATATGGACGTCCTGATGCTAAGGGATATGCGTTCGATACTACTCCCTCCCGAACATGCATTTGCGGAGAGATGGGCGGTACATACCCACCCAGGGGACTACAACACAGCAATCATGTCCCTCTCTGCAAACTCCTCTCTCTCATCATACCTCCTCCGCGGCGGTGTCCGAATGGGGATCAACTTCCACCCACGCATAATCGGTCGCATGGCGTGGAAAGATGGGAGAAACGAGGAATTTGCAATGTTTGAGACGGGGTTGTTTGATCCCATCTGGGGGGAGTTTAATTGGGGCCGCGAGGGTCGATGTTCGATCCCGTGCTTTAGGGATTATAATGCGGCATTTATGGGGGAGGTTGGTTACGTCAAGAACTCTGGAGAGTGGGAGAGCTGGGATGGGGAGCAGTTGAAGGAGGTTGTCCCCAGGAAAGAGAGGGAGTTTGTCCCAAGGGGGATACCTAGGCTCGAGGAGAAGGAGAAGTATGATATTAGTCTGGATTTGTATCCACCGAATAATCGGACGATGGCGAATTTCTTTAAGGGGGCGTATACGTACCATATTCATAATCAGGTATGCCATACATTCCTCAACTTACCATATTGGATATGCATTTGCTAATTGGGGCTGTGATCTAGTGGAAGAAACACCCACAGCCAAACTCGTGGCTTGACGTGGTGATGAAAGCTCATGACGGGTTCTTGGCGAAGAGGAGGAAGAATCCGTATGGTGAGGTGTGGGAGGGCCCGGAGGTGGGCAGGTATGAGAGGTTTATGGAGTTTGAGAATTTTTGAGTATTTACCCCCCAAAAGTGAGAGGTGGTGTGTTGTAGGGGTGGTTTTTTGTTGAGCGATGACTGGAGTTTGGAGTTGGTGTTGGAATTAATGGATTGTTGTGGAATGTGTGGGGAGGCACGCCAGGAGTTAGTTTGACGTTGAAGCCTTCCTTACTGCATTGGTGATTATCTTCCTTTCCTTCATTTGTTTTTCCGTGCCTTTTCCCGATGGGGGCGGCCTGAAGGAAGGAATGAAGGCGGAGGGCGCGAGGGGGTTCTTTGGAAGATGGAAATGGGAAGGGGAAGGGGAAGGGGAAGGGGAAGGGGAAGGAAGGGAAGAGAAGATTTACATTCCCACTCCTAACCTGGGACGGTGTATTTGGTACATATACATTTATTATAAGTACGATACTGTACTACTTACTATACTTACTTGCATACTGCTTACTTACCTACCTTAGCATAACTACTTAGCTACATATATATATAGTTTAGATTTAATGAGATAATGACATGACATGTTGAGTTGCCTGAACAGATAGATACCTCTTTGCTGGGTGGGTGTGCTGTTGAATGTACATATATGTAGTTGATTATATGTTTGTTGGTGGTAATGGTGTTTGGCCTCTGGTTCAGGGTAAATTACCTCTATATCTCTAGAAAATGGAGAAGTCGAACCCACCAGCCCAAACTGAAAGTCTCAACTACAGATGAGAAACATGAATTTATTATTATTATAGCTGTATCTACTCTTTTCTTCTCCATGCACCACCATCATCCTTCCACTTCTCCTTCTAAGCAGCAAACAGAAATTTGAATCAAGACCTAGCTAGGCACCCCCAGCCCCACCTCAGTCTACCCCATCTCGATATCAATCTCGAGTCAGAAAAATAAATAAATAAAGGAAATAAAGGAAATAGAAGAATATAAAAAAGGGGAAAAACAGGTATATTATTATAAACATCATTATGCACAAATTCTTCTCTCCAAAAAAAAAGAAAGAAAGATAGAAAGAAATTTGAGTTTAAAAAGGCAAATTTATCTCCCGAGTGAGGTGAGGTATACGCATTTTCTCAACACACCTCCCTCCACAAACACTACCGAGTACCCTCTCGTCTAGTTCATCAACCGTAATTATCATCCCACTCCTCCTCATCATCCTCCACTGGCGGGGGCACGGGTGGCTCTTTCTTCTTTAGTAGATCTGTTCTATCTAGTGGACACCTATAGATATATACCCATGTCAGTCAGTCACTCTCACCTCCTCGCTTTTCCCACCCTCTCCACTCCCCTCTTAAGACAAAAAAAGAATACAAAACCTACGTAGAATGCAACCTCAACCAGACCTCAATACACTCCAAATCAAAGACATGCATCTCATGACACGGCAGCCTCACAACGAGTGGATACGGATCGTCCAAAAACGGCGAGTTACAAATCGCACAGATATCATCCTTCTTTAGGGCGGTGCGTGCCACCCGCTCAAGCCCGTCGGTCCACCCCTCGGGCACGCCCTTGCTAGAGGCAGGGTTCTCGGCTTCAGTCTGGAGGCTCGCGAGAAGGTCTTCCATGACAGGTGTTATGGCTAGCTCGGAGTAGGCGGCGGCGAGGGTGGCGAATGCGGAGGGAGCGGAGAGCGTGCTGGGGGTAGAGGTGCGGGAGTGGCTTGAGCTGGAGGAGAAAAAGTCGGAGATGTTGAGCCGGTGGCGGCGGGTGGTGGAGGTTGCTCGCGGGGGGGAGGTGTTGGTGCTGGTGCTGGTGGTGCCGGCACTGGTGGGAGTGGGAGTAGGAGTGGATGTAGAGGATGGTGGGAGGTTGTGGTCGTCTTCGTAAGTTGCCATGGCGATGGAGGGAGAGAGAGAGGGAGGAGGGAGGTGGTGGAGTGGGTGAGTGAGGTGAGGTTAGGTGAGGTGAAGTAGGTGAGGTTAAAATGAATGCGATCTGGATCTCAGGTAGACTTCGGACTCGGCTGTAGCCCCCAGGCCTTCTCTAGAATCTTCTTCCCTAGGCCTCCTTCAAACTCAAATCTCCAAGCCCACCGCAAGCCCCTTCGATATTGTAAGTAAGTTTAACTGTAGCTCGGAATATCAGCGTCTTTAGCATCTTAATATACCCCCATCGCTTCAAGCTCGAAGGAAGAAGATGATAGTTTAGTTAGCAGCTTCATGCTACGGGGAAGCTTAGTGGGGCAACTTCGCCCCACCCCGCAGTCCCGCGCCCACCGTCAGCTGCCCCAACGAACACAGGCTTGGCGTCTTTATGACTGTTTAAAAGATCATGACCCTGGTCCACGTCGGTACTTTGTATTTATGATCAGGCAAGGGCGTAAGTACAGTACCGGTAGATCGACCATGCTTACTCTACACGTGCCCGCATTTTCGGGCTTATCTACCTATACAGGTGACAATAGGCTACAATGTTATCTCCATAGCTATGTAAGTACATATATTTCCTCTTCCGAGGGGCTTGTGCTAACCAGACTAATATATTTGCACCCACAACCTAGTGCATCTAACCTCGGATGATTTAGAGCCCACAAAAAAATTAATCGGTCTGGGCACGAGAACATTTGGTGTATGCATGCAGCACAGCTACTATGTAGCCAGTCCCCAGCCGCAAGTCCCACAAAAATATCTCATTCACTGAAATGTTCCCCCCACAACAGACAGACATAGATACGCCATACCGTAATGAAACACAAACATCAAAAACAATGGGAATACATAAACATGTAAAGCCGGAAATGTAGCTAGACCCTCATCTTCTGGGGTGCATATCTCAACATGAGAATCCCCCGCACCACCCGACCAAGCCCTCATCATACGCCAGCCCCCTTTAATTTGTACCCTTTTGCGTAAATAGATAGCCGGATTTATGAGTAAGTGGTGTTTGAATCATGAGGCTTGTAAGTACCACCCTGCCCATATGGCACACTGGTCTGGCCGATACCAGATTGTGGGGTGTATGCCGTAGTCTGCTGCAGGCTGGCCGGGTTGGCAGGCTGGTACTTGTGGCTAGAAGCCTTTCTCCTAACAGAGGAAGCGAGGATGACACCACAGATCATAGAGAACCTATTCCAGGCAAATCAGTCATCACCTTGCCCAACCTAACCACATGATAAGGGAGCCTACCATCCAAGAATGCAGAAAGCAAAGAGCGTCTTGTAAAGATGACACACGACAATGCCCTGTGATGACCTCCAGGCCTTACAGCTCCTGATGGTATTTCCACCCATTCCCTTTCCAAGAATACCTGTTCCAAACGCCCAGAGAAGGGATAGTACCGACTCCAGGATCATGGCGAATAGCGTGTTGAGTACTCCGCAACAGAAGAAGAGTCCAAGGGCGAAGACGCTGAAAAGGGAAATAGCAGACTGAGGAAAATAGACCGTTAGTTTATTGCCCCACAGATTCAAGTGTGAGGGGTCATTTACCAAAGCCGCTAGGGAGATAAACTGCCATGGAATTGTGAAATTGTCCTTCCTCAAGTGATACGAAAAGAACACCATCACGCCCAAAACGATCGAACAACATATTCCCTGGAAGAGCTTGATGAGGATGAATGGTGCTGTTGGCCACACCGAGGGCTGCTTCCTGAAGACTGCATGGCTAGATCCACCTTTCGACATTGTAATTGACTTGTTATCAGATTTGGTTTTCGTTACAAGAAGGTTAGCATAACAGGAAAAAAAACCGTGAACCTGTCGTTGCGCGGAAATCCCGAACGCCGGAGATAAAAGTGGATCGAACGGACTTCGTACAAGGAGGGGAAGGAGGGAGGAATGGGGAGAACTTTTAAGAAGCAGCCACTACCTTCAGCTCAGCCAACGGAAGAGGGGTGTGGTTGAGTCTGACAGTTTTCTAGGATAGGTTAGCCAGTGGTCAGGCACGTTGATTCTCGCCTCAACACCGGAAATGTAATAAGGTAAGCACGGCTGAGCACTTTGAGACCGTGCTTCAGAGACTCGGGCTGGGCAATGCTGCGCGATGTGGGCTATTATTGGCCTATTGCGATGTTGAACCCCAGAAGTTCGAGGCTGAGCTGCATTTCATACCAATGCCAAGGCCTCACTTATTCTATAAGGCTGGGTTTGGTACCGGTAGACGACATTAATTTGAAGACAATATATTTCTTCCATATCAGATATGCATAAGTATATTTACCCATATGTTCCCCGCTCCTATTCTCGTATCTACTAGCTGTTCGGATTCTCGGTGGCGCAAGTCGTGTGCTGCCGATTGTGACTGAAGACTTGGAATATTATGGTCATATTCAATGCCCGCCTGACCGCTAAACTGTAGACCATGCTCTAATTGCCAATATATATGAGACATTGTAGTCTTTTACTCGAAGTGCGTGAACCAAAATTTCCGGATCTGGAGTTATCGGTGATGAATATTCCTCCAGCGCAGAGGTGGGAAGTTTCCATGGCAAAAGGTCGTACTCCAACATGCCCCCAAAGTGAACATAGAGAAGCGGATAGGCATCTCAATGAGGAATCTCGCTTCCACAGCGATTAAGCCCAAGGATGTATTGGTATAGCCCAGGCAAAGACGCGATCAAAGGTGAAGTGTACAAGAACATTCTCTGCGATAACCTTGTTGCCGAAAGCCCTCTGATGGATTTCTTGCCTTTAATGAAGGCGACATGGTTCGTTTCAATCATTACAGTCGGGGTCTGCTTTTTTGCTTGGGCTGGAACCGCAGTGTTTCATACAAAATAGAAAGGTTCATGTGTTGATAGAGAGGTAACTTTCTGAGGGTAACACCCCTAATGTGGGTGAGTGTTAGATGACAACAAGAGAGATTATGCGGATATAGAGGTCGGACTGTTACCCTGATCATCTACGAGTTCGTATGCAGAACAGGTCACACGAATCTCCCAAACTGTTCAGGAAAAGAAAAAGAAAAAACCGTTTCTGTGGACTCCGAGACAGGTGGATGTGAAGAGTTTATTGTTGTTGATATGATTTCCCCGGTCACAGAAGAAATAGTATATCATTATTGTCGAGAGTAACTCAGTGCAGCGATGTGGCCATGTCTGTTGGTGATGAAGGATATAGGTGACCTCAACGATGGAGCCGCCGTGTATGGATTAGTTACTACAGGGCATAGCTGGCGATGGTTGGGCTACAATGGTGGACTTTCCAGGTAACAGACAAGTTCCGAGTGGTATTTGGTACAATGGGGGAAAGCACAGAGGTATATGGTTGAAAGACTATTCACTTCTTCGTGGGTTGTGTGTATGGGAAGGGCGTGGGTGCTGTTTCATTGTGGGCGTATATAGTCCAACTATTGATTTTGATTTTGTGCAGGAAAAAATGTGTGTGAGCGAGGGAAAAGGTGGGATACTGAGCAGGAATCCACTTGTATTTGTAGTTCTAAGCAGCCTCCGCACGTATCCATTGCTATAGCACAAGGCGGAGAGAACAAAGTCAAGGGCTTCATATTCACGTCCACAGTGACAAATTGAGGTTTAATGATATCAGACTAGTGACATTTGGAGTCCCATCAAATGAGTTTACCAGCCATCCAAACTCCTCACCCACAAGGGCAACCCATTTTCTGGTCTGGATGTGATCCCACCCTTGATAGCGATTTCCTTCCTCTTCCCATTCTCGTCCAGAACCTCATTGAATTCAAACTTCCCGACCAAAGCCGCCAGCAAGGCCTTGAACTCCAATCTTGAGAAATCTTTACCAATGCAACTTCTTGGCCCATGCAAAAATGTCATGAAGTCATAGTTGCTGGCACCCTCTTTTCCTTCTTTGTGTGCTTCCCATCGATCGGGGTCGAAAACATCGGCCTTGGGGCCCCAAACCTTCTTAGATCTGTTGATAGCCCAAGGGCTGAGCATCACAATGGTTCCCTTTGGAATATAATGGCCACCAAGGGTGGTGTCCTCACCAGCCATTCGCAAGGTCATTGGCACTGGGGGAAAGAAGCGGAAAACCTCGTTGGTTACATTGCGGAGATAGGGAAGGGTGTCCAAATAGTCCTCCAATGGCACATCTGGAGTGGCAGTGCTCGTGGGCGATGGGATTTGACTGCGAATCTCAGCACGCAGGCGGGATTGAATTTCCGGATTCTGAGACAGTAGGTACAGGGCCCAAGTGAGAGCAGATGCAGTGGTTTCATGTCTAATGGTAAATGATTAGCAAAGAATGCGAAATACTAACGAGGGGGCCCACCCGGCTGCAAGAAAGGTCATTAGTTGGTCTCTCATTTCCTCTTCGGTGAATGGCGAGTCCTTAGTGACCAACGATAGTATATCTATCTCTTTTGTTAGCCCTGTCCTATCTCTCAGGGCCCCCTATGCACTACTTGTATACCTTTTTGTCCCACTTTCCCTCCGGTTTCATATTCCCGCCTCTTTTCTTTGACCATTCTCATGCACATCCCCTTTACTATCTCAATCGCCTCCGTTGATTCTTTCCTTCGCTTCGACGGTATAAGCTTAATCAACCAATCTGGTAGGTATTGAAAGACCACTCTCTGGAGCTGCACAGCTCTGGATACAGGCTGGAAAACCTTTCGATAGGCCTGAACCAGCTCATTACTCTCATCATCGTTATTAACACAGTTAAATTCGTAGCCAAAACCTGCGGAGCCAATGATGTCCAGAGTGGCACGGTTAAGCCACTGAGATATCTCAGTAATCACACCAATCTGCATTTCAGTGTCAGCGCCCTGCTTTGTACGCAAGTCGTTGTCGATGGCTTTGCTGAGTTCAATGCTCTTTTCCCAGAAGTCCGGGATAAGGTCTCGAAGATGTCTGTAGGAGAATGCAGGTAGCATGTGTCTCCTCTGGACCTTATGCTGCTCCCCTTCGCTGAACAGCATACCATGCATACCAAGCATCTTCCCAATGGACCTTCGCACCATCGGTGCCTTCTGAAATATGTAACCTTTAGTATGCATAACTTCCTGTAGCACCTTGGGACTGGTAGGGAAAACCCTATCCGCATTACAGAAAGCAAGGTAGCGAATTAATCCGTCATTGGGAACTTCATCCATCCATTTTACGTGCGGTTGTCCCGAAGGTTGGTTGTGAATAAGTGGAAATTGGCCATTCCAGATGCTTATGCGCTTCGGTCCCGGGATATGCCTGAGTGGGGAGAAAAAATGCGGATATATCAATATTCTGTATGTGAGCTTTGCGAAAAGGCCGGCACAAAAGAGGTACACAAAGGTGCAGACCACTGATGACGTAAGGCAAGATGGGAGGAAAGAAATGTATGGCTGAAGATGGGCGTGTAGGAGATATGTCGTGACGGCCGTGGTGAGCCCAAGACTATGGAGGAAGTGCATGGTTTAATTTGAGCCTCGCAGAATCCCAGTAGAGTAGGTTGCTGAGTTCGACGTCGACAAATGAGTGGTAATATATTGATCGTATAGTACAAGGACTTGGTGATGACAGGATCTTGAACTAGATCTCGATCGCGAAGGCTTGAGAGGAGGCTTGGGAATTCGCCTTCGATTTAGACTAAACCAGGATCAAAGCTTTTTCATATCAGAATATTTTTTCTAAACTGTGAAAGGGTTCATTCTGACGGTGCGGGAAATGCAGGTATTTGAACCCTCCAGACCAATAAGGCCGCAGGCAGATACTGACACTGAGGATCACAGCTCGGTGTTTTTCTAGTTCCGGCCGTGCGCTGGTGGATTCGAGAGTACGGTACATCCTTGTCGATGGGTAACATACCTTCAACAGAACTACAGGGTTAACGGACTAAAGGCCATGGACCGGTCCATAACATTCATCCGACTCTTGTATTGACACGCGGCACGGAGGAATTTGAAGTCAAGGCAGATACAGTGGAGAAGGTCCCTGTCAATCGTGTCTACCAACAAACTACTTACTGCTCATGAGTAAATCGATATCATCTGCGAGAGGTTGTACGATGAAGATAGCTTGGAGGACCAAATTTCGGTCGGCGTAATAGAGCTCATGTCCTAATTTGGTATCAGGGCCGATAGTTGAGCCGGGGACCTCTTCTTAAACGGAGGCCGTTTTGCTCCGGAGGCCGATACCCTCTTTGCAGTTTGGCCATGAAGTAAGGCTAGGGTAAGGCTACTGTACCGACAACCAGTATGTTTTGGGGTAGTCTGGTTGGTTTTTGCAGTATCTCGAGCGCCTAACTAAGGTGAGGTATGGAAATTGAAACAGGCCAACCAGACTATCAAAATAGAACCAGATTATCGACGCAATCTTCATACATGAATTCCACTAGGCACCGAGACTAGAATCCCACATTTTCCGTCACAGGAACACCACTGAAGCTTTGGCTTGTCCCGCAATCAGAAAATATGGAAGTGGGTGGTGCAGGTACCTAACCTGGGTATGGGCAATCACGGTCTCATGCCGCAACTCTGAAGAACCGCAACACCACGCTGCCAATGTGTAGCCAACGAATCTAGAACACCATTAGTCAGTTTCTGTCATGAAGTGGGGTTTTTGGCCTGAAAGAGGGGGAAACATGCCCTTGATAGGCCCCCGCGCGTGCCAACCCCTCAGTATAAGGTTTAGGACCCCAACCACTACAGCTTTTAACAAAAAAAAGGGTAAAAAAATCAAAATGAAAAGCCCAACCATTACAGCTGTCACAATATGACGAGAAAAATGCCAGAACAATACAGATAGCATCATTAAGAGTATAACCACAAAAATTCCTGGATGGTCCTCGACGAACTGGACAGCTATGGCGTACCAAGCGAGGATTTGATCACGTATACCGGAGTATAACTCTTTAGCTGTGGATATAATGGAGTCCAAAACTGCCCCAATGGCCTGCAAGATGCTAGGAAAAATGCCGGCTACGGCCTCATAGACGGTGTGGACAATTTGCAAGACCTTCCCCAGAATGGAAGAGGAGTCGGCAAACTCAGGGCTAGAGCCCGATGGCGAGGTAGGGCTTGAATGACCATCCTTCAACCCGGTAGTCAGGTGGGTGAGGTCACTCTCGATGGTCGATTTAGGACGAGTGGGTAAGATGAGTTGTTGGTGGGAAATACCCGGGAGTGAGATTGCACTGGTACGACCTGTGACTAATGTTGAGTTTCAATCCGGGTTATACTGTTAGCCTTTTGGGTTTACTTACTGGACTTCGGGCTGAGGTCTAGTGGTAGAGCCACACAGAGAACTGCGATAGAACACCAAAAGAGGATATTAAAGGCAACAACTCGACGCATGGCAGTGAATAGGATTGCGAAGCTTATTGTAGGACTTGCACTCTTCTGATATGGGCAAATTTGATATACTAAGGGGTTGTTATGTTTGCTCTATGTTTGGTATTGGGGTGATGTTGGGGATGGTTTGGTATAAAAATTATACTCATAAGACACTGTGGCTAGTTGCATTGCATGCAACAGTTAGCACGGAGGTTGCGGGCTGCAGGTCTGCCGCATGGGACGACATGAGATATGTATGTACTTCCAGGGGGAATGCCTATTTGGGCACCAGTCGCGTAGCCAGACTATCAGTCAGGTAGTAGGTATAGATCGAAGCCGGCGTCAAAATTATATATTGACAATACTTACTTAAGTACTGAACCGAATTTGCTATCTTTGAAGTTCTATTCTCGTGCCCAGACGGATTTTATTTTTTGGTGGGTTGCGTATACGCAGTGTCCATACGAGAACATTCTGGGACCTAGTCTGGTTGTCTGGGACCGAGAACAGAGGACATTTGAAGGTCCAACTACAACTGGGCATTGTGCGAGACACAATTGGACAATTACCCTGATCAAATGAGGATTACCATAGCCTGGTTGGATTACCTTTTTGGCTCAAAGAGGGTTTCGAGACCACCGTTTTGGGCGAATGCGACTACTATATTTGTCATAGTGGAGTTGCCGGTTGGTTCCATGCCAAGCCATTATCGATCAGCAAAGCAAACAACAAAAATAAATAAAAACAAAACAGTATGCTGATCGGGTGGAACAGCGTGATGAAACAAATCGTAGGTTGCGACAGCGCATCAGACAGCATGCGACATCCCAACGCCGAAACAGCCTGGTACCGAGGCTACCTACACAAAGTGAAGATTCTCAAGGAAAAGGAAGGAGAGAGATTCTGCGTGTTTATGAACAATATCATTGATTACTGACAATAGATTGAAGTTCTAGCCCTGGGGCTGGATCAACCTGCCTATCACGGTGCCTGTTTTCTCGCTCGTCCTTTTATGCATGGGCTGGGAAATTTGCATCGCAATTTTCAAAGCACATGGTGATACAGTAATCGCCTTTCTCCTGATGTTCATGAGGCTGTTGACCCCAAATTGCCACGTCCTCTAGGCCCCACTTGCCTCCTAATTACCAGCCCGTTTCATTGAACTCGGCGTGCTGACAGCGCACCAATAGACATGTGCCAGCAAACCATCGCCCGCGTGTTCCTGTACTAGCTCCATGGCCGTCGAGTGACATGCGGACTAAAGCGAAACAAGCCAATTCGGGCAAGCGACTTTGAACCAACAGCTAATATACGCGGGTAGCAAGTACATACCTACCCCCTTCACTTCACGGGGGTGCACAGTCGCTATGGTGCATGAAGTACCTACGTGAGGATGATGGTATCCTACTTCCGGCCATAGCGTGATGGTGATTTGGCATAGCTCTGCACAAATTCCACCGGAGAGAAGGGGTAGGTACTAAGCCAGGGGGATAGCAGGGTGTTTACCAGCGCTAGCTACTGCTGAGAATTTAGCATTCGAGAACTCGTACTTTTAAGTTCAGAGCTTTCCCGGTGCGGTTGTATATTTGCTTTGGTTCGTTAAGGACAACCACAAAAACAATTGACCGGAGGTGCGGTATAACTACGTCGTGCATACCACCGAGCACCAATACCACTTCAAGGTTCGAATACGGTCCAGATTAGTATACATCATACTATACATTTTTAGTCGGGCCAGTTACGTTTTTATCTCTCACACAACCTTGGAAGAGAAAGTGGGGAACCGACATAAGTTAGTATAGCGATCGCGGTTTAACGATTCGAGGCGAACTCTACATTCGACCACATACAGCACCCCTCACGCTCTCATTTGCACGCGTGCGTGGCTACGGAAGTAAGCGTGCTACTGGTTGAATTTCGAGGGTTGGAGTGGGTTTACGCTCGCAAACTTGATTATATATATATAGCTCTTGTGAGGGCCTACATATTGTGCAAGAGAAGAAGTCGGTTTACCCATTTTGCTAGAATATACCACCCCAGAAAATTCCATTCTATTTCGGTAATTTTTTTGGTAATAAGCAAGATTACTTGAATACTGATGGCTCAATCAGCAGTGGCTATGGTTTTGCCCGCAGCAAGACTTGCTATGCCTGAGTTGGAGGGATCTATTCAAGTGGTGGGTCAGGGTGGGAAGATGTTGACAACGGTATGTTTGCTCATAAAAAATTTTTTTTTCTGTCGCACGTGAATATATTAGGTGGAATTATTTATGCATTGTGATTTTATGTGGAAACGTTGTGTGCTGACCATGTGATTCTAAAAACTATAGACTAAGTCCGTCTTTCATGCCTTCAAAGATGCCAAAGCTGCTTATCATGCTCGGAAGCAACAGATTGTAGCTGAGCGAAATCTCGAGCGAGAGAGACGTGAGGCGCTAAAGCTTGCTTCATTGGAAAAGGAGGCTAGGAGATCCGCGCGAGAAACGAAAAGACTGGAGCATGACAAGAGAAGGGCTGAAAGGAAGGCGATTGAGGCGGCCAATGTGAAGGCAATTGAGTGGAAGGATGGTGACAAGAAGGATAAGAAGAGCAGCAGCAGCAAGGATAAGAAGGATAAGAAGAAGGATAAGTCTGAAGATGGTGTGCTGGTTGTATACGACGGAGACAAGAAGGAGAAGAAGGAAAAGAAGGAGAAGAAACACCGCCATCGTAGCTCCTCGAAGGATAAGGAGAAAAAGCGGAAAGGATCTACGTCGTCGTCTTCGGATAGTGACTCTAAGGCCGTCACTTCAGTCTCTACGCCACCACTCACTCCAGTGGATGAAGATAGCCTCGACGACGACAAAGCTGATACCAGCCAGCTCCGCCTTCCCTTTAATGCCTCAGTTATGACTCTTGCTCCAGCACTCCTACAGAATGTGCCTGGTGGCAGCCAAGCTCAGCAAATACTCAGTATGGGGCAACAGATGGTCTCAATGATGGACCCTGATGGAGATTCTCCCTTGACCGCTTTGCTCATGCGTCTCACGGACATTCTCGATACATTTGACTGTCTAAACGCATCTATCACGACTCTTGTAGCATCCCTCCAGAAAGACCCCGATGCCCTTGCGATGGTGGGACTTACGCTTGCAGAAATTTCAGCGATCGTAGCGAAGACCGCCCCAGGTGTAGTGGTAGCAGCAAAGGCAGCGTTCCCTGTGATTTTTGGGATCCTAGCATCTCCACAGTTCCTTGTCACCGCTGGTGCCAGTGTCATCGTCATTGGTGGTTACCAAATCATCCGCCGGGTGACTGGGTTTGGGAGTTCTCCCCCTTCTACGCCAAAGAGTATTGAGGAGGATGATCACCTTGCCTTTGGCCCCGGGATGGACGACATGCTTAGCGAGCCGGAGGACGCAGGGAAGGCTTCTGATGCGCAGATACAGGCAATTGCCCCTGCGCCGGAGGTGAAGAAGGTTAAGAAAAAGGCACTCACGTTCCCACCGACTCCACCATTGACTCCGGTTACGGAGACAAAGAAGGAGTTGGGGAGTAGCAGTGGTACTAGCAGTGGTACTAGCAGTGGGTCGGAGATGAAGACAGATGATTTGATGGAGAGACCGAAACCGATAAGGGAGGGGAGTAAGAGACAGGCTATCAGGAGCTTCTTGACGAGGGCGAATACGGCGGCCTGAATCGGGGGGTATAGGGGATGGGCTGAGGAAGGAGGGGAAGAGAGGCGAAAGCAGAGAAGGGAGGAGGATAACGGGTGGCTTTTACTCTGACGAATGATGTGAGATGTTATAATGTATAGGGTGGCTTGGGGATTTAGATGATCGAGGCACATTGTTTCTTTGGGGACGTGAACTTTGCATTTATAGGGATGGGTTTCCCCTTTTTTCCCGTTGTTTCTATATCAGATACCGGAGTTTTTTTTTAGTATTTCATTCTATGTTTTTGGTTGGGTTGTCTTTGGTTTTATTGTATGAAAAGGACTTGTTATAGGAGAGGTTACAGTAGGAGATGATTGCATATAGCTATATTATGGGGCATATACCGTTTTTACTATGGGGTTACAAATGGGTGTCTACTGTCCAGCAGGTCCTCGCTTGTATCAGGCCTGAGCCCTGGGCCTGGGTATATTTCAGGTTTCATGCAACGGTGATGGAAGATCATGCACCAAGAAGGTAGTTTCCAACCGACCACAGTATCGTCACTCTTGGCATCATAGATTCAACTTCTGAGCTGGCCCCACCATGAAAGCTTGATGTGCCGTGGCCGGCTACCGGTGCTCTTGAATTGGCAGTTGGGGTGTGGTGAGTCACAGGGATAGCGCGCGGGGGGGGAGGGGGGGTAGGGAAGTCGG
>Ga0307511_10003033_pt1 | contig 17350 bp, 9 predicted proteins | sample 13_EM_MG_FD_200266 | JGI IMG/M metagenome (GOLD analysis project Ga0307511, IMG submission 200266) | Populus trichocarpa ectomycorrhiza microbial communities from riparian zone in the Pacific Northwest, United States - 13_EM | ecosystem: Host-associated > Plants > Roots > Unclassified | place... | reverse complement strand
ACTAGCGTCGTTCCGGACTCCTTTAAAATCGGCCAGGGAATAAAAATGGCTGGCTCCCTGCTGATCTTTTTCCACAAAACAGATCTGATCTCTGCGGAGCAGGCGGGGAGTTAAAAGATTCGTATCATGGGTGGAAAAAATAAACTGTGCATTTTTGTTCGATACCGAGTTATACAATTCTACGATCTTCCTGTTCAATAATGGATGAAAACGAGCATCGAATTCATCCATGACCAATACCCTGCCACTCTCTAAGGACTCAAGGATTGCCGGGCTGATCTCGAACATTTTTTGTGTTCCTTCTGACTCTCCGGTACGCATATAAAAATGCACCGGCTTCAAAGGTTTTCCTTCTTTATTGAATTGTTTGTGCCGGGTAACAGTAATGTATTTTTTTTCTATAATTCCTGCTTCTTTTTCCTGGTCATACTCCTCCCGGCTAATGTCATCTATCCCTACATCGGCTAGTTTCAATAATTCAGCTATTTTTCGTCGTACCGGCTCGTTCCCTAAAGAGTGCTCTGCCATGAGGCGCATCCGATAGTCGGATAAGCCGGAAATGATAATGTATTTACTGATGTATTCGACAATCTCTCTTGCCAGTCCTTGATTAAAGGAGCGGACAGCCGTTAGAAATAAGGAATTCTTTCTGGCAATGTCGTTATCGGATTGCCTGTACAGGTCGATGACTTTTGCGCCTTCCTGGAATTGATTCTCATTAACATGAATAACGTTGCTTTCACGGGTAAAGAACGGAACTTCCTTTTTCCCGGGGGTTCCAAAAAGCCATTCTGTCACAATTTCTTCACTGGTTGCCTCAAAGCCATATCGGTAATGCGTCTTATTGTAAATAAAAGACAGTTGAAAATACGTGGGCTGCAGAATTGTTTCATCGGATAACCTGAACGGGTCAATCAACGTTGTTAAAATATTTTCATCCTTCACCGAGTTAACAACCAGATTAATGAAATTGGAAAGAGCTATGATTATATTGCTTTTTCCACTCGCATTGGCCCCATAAATTGCTTTGGTCTTAAGCAGGGTAAGTTTAGACGAAAAGGGAATAAGATTTGTCCCATCCAATTCCTTGTTTCTGGAAACAATATTGGCCGCATTCATAGCCAATATTTGGAGATCTTTAATGGAACGAAAATTTTGCACCCTGAAATCGACAATCATAATTTAATATTTGTGATTATTTCACAAATATATGATTTTGTATTCAAGAATTAGCCTTTATTTTTAACTTTTGCACCGAAATGCCAATAAGTCAACCTAATTCCACACCCCCGTATCATTCAGCTCGATCCTTTTGCGATTATAATATAACAGCCCCGAATCCCTCAACTCATTGAACAACACATTGACGCTTTGCCGGGAAGTGGCGATCACACCGGCGATATCGCTATGGGTGAGATAATTGTTCAGGATGATCTTATTGCCGATGCGGTTGCCATCGCTGCGGGCCCAGGTCTTGATAAACCGGATGAGACGGGACTTCGCATCCCGGAATACCAGGTCGGAATGCCGGTCTTCCAGACGCCTCAGCTTCTTATTCACCGTATGGGCATAGTCCAGGGCCATCAGCGGATGATCTTCCAGTATCTTTTTAAAATCCGCAACCGGGAAAGAGCACACCAGTGTATTGGCGGTGAGCGCCACGGCGTATTCATAAGGAGAGGGGGATCCGTCCAGGCTCAGGTCGCCGAAGATATCGGGAGCGGTGAGGATATCCTTCACCTGTTCATTGCCGGCCTCGTCATTTTCGCTGATCTTTATCTGCCCTTTGATCAGCAGGCAGATCCGACTGTAGTTGCCTTCTCCATAGTGGAACAGCTCTCCCCGGGAATAGGACTTTACTTTCATCAGGGAACTGATAGCTTCGATCTTCTGGCTGTTCAGGCGGGTAAACAGCGGGTGTCCATGCAGGTGGGTGGACTTCATTGTATCGATCATAGTGGGGCGTTTTTAGTAAAGTGTTTTGAATATGATGTAGTAGCGGTTTTTTAAAAGGCCGGTTTTCAGATCAGCGCATTTTCAATCTTGGTGATCAGCGCATTCTTAGGGGTCAGCCCGATTACGTGATCGATCAGCTCTCCGTTCTTAAAGAACAGGATCGTGGGTAATTCCTGCACGCCAAACTCTTTCTCCATATCCGCTTCCTGCTCCACATCGATCGAGAAGAAATCGGCGATTCCGCTATAGTACTTCGACAATTCTTCATAGACTGGTGCAATGATCTGGCAGGCTCCGCTCCACTCTGTTTTGAATTGTACCAGGGATAAATGGGTGCTTTCCATTACTTCCTTTTTGAACTGGGTCTTGCCAATCATTCTGCTCATGGTGTGAATGTTTTACAGGGCGATATAGCCAATCGGCATGCCAGGAAAATTTCCGGGCGAAAATGGGCGGGCTGTAATCCTTTACAGGCGGGAGTTTGGGCGAATTTTGAATTGCCGGAAATGGCAGGCGTGAGTGCGATGATTTTCCCAATATATTGGGAATGTCCCAACATGTTGGGAGAGAAAAGTGAGAAAAGCAGAGAAAGAATTGGGGAAGGAGGAGACGCAATAATTAATTCAACAATCTGTTGGATAACTAGGAGAAATTGTCGCTGATCAATTTGTTTTTTTTGAAAAATGCTCCGGAATTCCGTGCTTTCTTAAGACATCTGCAGCCCTTTTATTTTTTTTAATGAAAAAAGGATCTTTGCTATAATCTACCACATTCCTATCAATTGCAACTTTGGATATTTTATCTGCTTTTTTATTGTTTTTGATTGCCATATTCGATAATTTATACTTTATAAAAGTACAATTTAATTAGAACCAAAAAGTTAAAACACTCCCAATGTCCGTGCGTTGACATTGATCCGCGTCACCCTCTTTTTACATTTGTTGGCCCACTTATTCTAATAAATGTATTTTTACAAAAGAAATATCATGTACAAAATTTTAATATCTCTTACCGTTTCAGCAGCGATAGCCTTTGCAGCCGCTGGCTTCCGCCGGACCTCTATTATGTCGTCTGGCGTCGCAAGGGGCTCCTTACCCTCAGCCGGGCCTGGCTTTGCTGTCGTGGAGCTCTTCACCTCGGAGGGCTGCTCCAGTTGTCCGCCCGCCGATGACATCCTGGCAAAAATTGCGCGGGAATATCCTGACAATGTCTATGTGCTGGGCTTTCATGTTGACTACTGGGACCGCCTGGGCTGGAAGGACATTTATAGCAGTGCGGATTATACCCGCAGGCAACAGAAATATGCGCAGTTGTTCAACCTGAACAGCATCTACACTCCGCAAGCCATCGTGAATGGAAAACATGAATACGTCGGTTCCAACGAAAGCGGCCTTCGGTCGGCCATCGAAGAAGGCTTGGCCGCTACTCCACCAGGTGGTCGGATCAGCCTCTCCGCCAAATGCGACGACGGGAAAAATATAAAAGTCTCCTATTCTGTCGATTATCCCGGTAAGACAGAACTCCAAATAGCCCTGGTGCAATCACAAGCTACCAGCCAGGTACTGCGAGGCGAAAATCAGGGCCACCGGCTTCACCACATCAACGTAGTAAGAAGCTTTCAGTCGGCTTCCATCAAATCCGGGAAGGGGGGCATCGTCGATCTGCGAATGCCAGACGGCTTGCAGGCAAAGGATTGTAAGATCATTGCTTTTTTGCAGGATAAGGAGGATGAGCGGATAACAAAGGCGGCTCAGGTAATGATACAATAGGCTCCAGAATAGCAGGATTTTATTCCATCGAACCCTTTTTCTTTTTTAGAGGGGGCTCGTCGACTACTTCTTCTTTCGATTCTTTTGAGATTTCCATGGGCGATGCGTTAGGCAGTTCCTTGGGAAACTCCTTGGGCGGCTCTCCTGTTTTTAGTGTCTTATCTCTTGTCGCTGCACCGGCAAAAACAGCATTGGCAAATGCTTCCCATTCGGTGTATGGAAGGTCATTGTCAATGTGTTTAAGGCCTTGAAATTGTGGCTGGGTTGGTATTGCCGTTGCATACGCCCTCATCTCAAAAAGGGCCCTCCCATCCACCATTCCATGTGTTCCCATTCCGTATTTAGGCTCCAGCGGGCTTCCCTTTTCAGCATTAGTTTTATTTAGTAATTCAATTTCATCGTGGGAGGCGTAGCCAGCCGGGGGAGACTGAGAGTCTTTTTTATCAGTATCATTAGGGTTGTCCCAAATGGAAGCCAGGAATTCGCTGAATTTATCGCCTGGCCACTTTTCGTCTTTTCGAACCGGATTCGCTTCCGCCCCATGGTAAGGCTTTGCATAGATCCGCTCTTTCCATTTTTTCTTCATAACCAGCATCAGCCCCTGGTTGTCCTTTAAGTCGCTGTCCGCAGGCCCTCCTTTTACCCATGATCTGAACAGACCTCTCTGCTGGAGGGATAAGGACAGGTACATGGAACGAAAGTCGGTCCGGTGCATTAATGTCAGTAATTGCTTAGGCCCCATGGGGCTAATCTTCAGATTCTTGTCCAGTGTGTCGTTTAAAAAAGCCAGAATGGCGTATAATAGCCCCCGGACTGGCCCGTTATCCAAATTCTCTTCGCTTTTCGGCGGAATGATCTTTCCAGCACGTTCATGTATCTGCTCCCATGCTTCGTCAGGGTAATGTTCCTTTACCAATTCCGGGATCTGTTCCAGCAGTACACCTTCTGTGGATTGGGGGGAAGCGGTGAAGGTCTTGTCGGCAATATTTATTTTCACCGGATACTTCCAATCTTTGCCACCTGTCGTGTAGATATTATCTTCGGTTTTCTTTTCTACCATATTTGTAATAAGTCCGGACATCTCTGAGATAGAGGTAGATATGTCTTTTGCATCCTCAAACGGTTCCGTAACAAATTCAAGTTTGCTATCGTCATTCTGGATATGCCAACGCCCGTTATCATTGTCCCAAATATGGGCTTTCAGCGGAACATTCCCTTCATCTTCCTTGATGATATGATTGGTAGTTTCAAACTCAAAACCTACTTTCCGTTGGATAGGGGATTGGAATTGAAAAGCCGGGATCGCTGGTAAAACAATGCCGCCGGAAGGAGCATTATGCGCTGCAGCACGGCTGGAAGGTTTACTGGACCGCGTTGATTCGTGTTCTTGATGCATAGAAAAGGATCGATAGTATAAAGGATCGACCAGGCCTTAATTTACGGAAATTTTCACTCCCTCTTAATCCCCAACTTCTTCATCCTCGCCTCCAGCGTCGTAGGGTTCAGCCCCAGGACCTTCGCCGCGCCTTTCTCTCCGCTCACTTTCCAGCCGGTCTTTTTCAACACTTCCAGGATATGATTCTTCTCCACCTCTTCCAGTTTGTGCAAAGCAGCCTTCGAACCTACCCGTTTCTCTGCAGGCAGCCACTCTCCATATTCGAGGGTCCCATTGCGGCTGAGGATCAGCGCTCGTTCGATGATGTTTTCCAGTTCCCGGATATTGCCGGGCCAGTCATAGGATTCCAGGGCGGCCATCACCTTAGCCGGAATATTGGTGATCTTCTTCCCGATCTTGGCCTCATGCTTCTGGCAAAAATGCTTTGCCAGTAAAGGGATGTCTTCTTTCCGGTCGCGCAAGGGAGGGCAGAGGACGGGAAAAACATTCAGCCGGTAGTACAGATCCTCCCGGAATTCTTTCTTTTCAATGGCCTGCTCCAGGTTGCGGTTGGTAGCTGCGATCACCCGAACATTTACTTTCATAGTTCTGGGATTGCCCAGCCGCTCAAACTCTCCTTCCTGCAATACCCGCAACAGCTTGGCCTGTAATTCCACGGGCAGTTCTCCGATCTCATCCAAAAAGATGGAGCCGCCATCGGCCAGCTCAAAGCGCCCGATCTTTCGTTCCAGGGCGCCGGTGAACGCTCCTTTCTCATGCCCGAATAATTCGCTTTCGATCAGGTTGGCGGGCAGGGTGGCGCAGTTGACCTTTACCAGCGGCTTACGGCTTCGCTGGCTGATATTATGGATGGCCCGGGCGATCAGCTCTTTACCGGTACCGGATTCACCCATGATCAGGACGGTGGCGTCGGTGGAGGCGACCTGCTCTATTTGCTGTAAGACCTTATGAAAGGTTTTGCTTTTACTGACGATCTCATCGAAATTATTATTCAGCCGGATCTCTTCCTGGAGGTATTTATTCTCTGCCTGCAATTGATTCTTCAGGGACTCGATCTCTTTGAGGCGGATCTGCAATTCCTGGTTGGCGACTTCCAGTTTCAGGTTGGCGACCTCCAGTTTCTTCCAGGCATGTAGCCGGTCTATCTCGGCTCCGGCCCGGGCCGCAAAGATCTTCAGGATAGCCGTCTGGTTTTGTTCGGCTACCATAGGCGCGGAGTCGAAGGCGGCAATATGCCCGATGATCTCTCCGGAAGAGGGGCTATAGATAGGTACTCCCAAATACGATTCAATCCCGCTCTGGTCTTCGGAGGGAAATTGCTTTTGCAGGGAGGCCGGACAGAAATAGTCTTTTCCCTGCATGACGATCTCACAGGGGGTGCCTTTAATGGCATACTCGAAGGATTCCTGCAATTCCTGGCGGTCGACATAGGAGAGGGTCCGTACCCGGGTCTTTTCCTCATCGGAGCATTCGGTGACAATTGCGTAGCGCACCCCCAGGGTGGCAGTAATATATTTGGCCAGTTCCCGGAAATAATCTTCCCCGGTGAACCCGGCCGTTCGCTCCGCCAGGGTGAGCAGTATATTGTCGTCCGTTGCTGTTGGACGGGGTTCCTGTTGCATTTTGGACATAGAGGAAACTGGTAATTAGCTGTTTCAGGTAAAGATAAGGATTGATAAGCGTTATAAGGGGTGGGGGTTGCCCCTTTATTCTACCTGCAAATATATGGATCCGGGGAATGCCGTTTATTTCAAAAAAAGGGTGTTTTCACGGGGGGGTGATTTGCATAATTTCATGGTAAATTTAACCCCTCAAACCTTCTTATTCTATGGTTCCTCAAAATGTAGACTGCGCATTGTTTTTCGCCCTGAAAGAAGAATTCGAGATCATCACAACCCTGAAAGAGGTCGAGATTGAAGGGGATTATTATTATTTCCACTTTAACGACAAAGACAACAATCGCAGAAAATGCATAGCCGGATATGTTGGGTTCTCCGGCGAGCTACAGGCTTTTCGGTACTCGCAAAAATTCTACAAACAGTACACTCCTCATGTGGTTTTTGTAATAGGTATATCTGGCCAGATCAGCGACGATGTAAAGCTCGGAGACATCGTGGTCGCAAAGTCGGTGGACAACTACGACAATGACGCCAAGTTCAAAAACGGTGAAATAAAGTTCAGCGGTCAGGTGATCAATCTGGAGTTTATGGGAGATGATCTGCTGCAAATCCCGACCCGCAAGGCTGGTGAGTATAAGGAGTGGCAAATGAATGCCGATAAACAGCTGCGTACCTGCTTGAATAAGGCTGCGCTCGATGTGTTGGTGAACCGAAATCTCCTCCGTAATACCCTAAAGACCGAATCGTCCTATGGTAAGATAGCATCCGGGATCGGCGTGGTCGACGACCCCAGGATCAAGAGTCTTATTCAATCCAAGGACAGGAAACTGTTATGCGTGGACATGGAGTCTTATGGGTTCGCTTCCTGTGATGAGAACCCTAATATGATCATCGTAAGGGCAGTTTCGGATACGGCTGACGGCGCCAAAAAAGAGCTGGATGAATTTATGGGGAACTCCAATAGCATCCGCAAATGGGGGCTGGAGAATGCCTTTACTTTCCTTGATAATATATTATTGAAAATCATCGATTTTCCCGAAACATCCGGCAATTCGGCCGAAGTCCAGTCGCAAAAGATGGAAGAGGTCGATGCAGCTATCGCCAAAAAAGGAAGCGAAGCTTTTGATGCATACGGACGGCTATTTGATCACTTGTTGAAAAAGCCAGAGACCTTCATGGAGAATTTTACATTCCCAAACTTCCTGGACTGTGTCAGACAGACCTCGGGGGCAACGCCGGTGATCGTCCAGGGATCCAGCGGCAGCGGGAAAACGACCCTGCTTTATACCTTTGTCAATTATCTTCGTTCCCAAAATATCAGCTGTGAGTATCTGAACTTGCATCGTTTTAAGACTGCTAACGTGAAGGACATCGCAGATGTTTTCGAGAGCAAAATGAGCCGGCTGTTATCCGGGGAATCCGGCATCTGCATTGTGATCGATGGAATCGATCTCTATGAGCGGTTCTTCAAGAATAAGGAAATCAATTTAAACAAGTACTGGGCATTCGTTTCCAAACGATTTGATCATATAGTATTGGGCGTGACCGTCCAGGATTATGATAATGATGACGACACGACACAGCAATTCTACCTACGGTATGCTACCCTAAAATTCGACCTCAGCTATTTCGATTTCGATGACAGCAATATCGATCGCCTGATCACCGATTTGCAGCTTGTCAACTCGACGACTTTGCCCGGCAGAAATAATAAGGTAAGGGCCTTTTTTCGGGACAACGGTCTCAGTAGGATAGACTGGCATACCGCTAACCTGATCGTCAATAACATCGGGACGTTCAGCTACGAAAAAACCAACTCGCTTGGAAAATTCCTGCATACTTATTCGAGCGAACACTTCACGAAGATAGATGAACCTGATGGTTTGTCAGCGGCCTCGGAACTGGCTTTCCGAAAATTTATAAAGGAGGAGAAACTTAGCCCGGCGGAATACAGCTCCGTGCTGTGGAGTTTCATCCAATCCAGCGCGACGATCAGGCATTTTTTAATAGCCGAACACCTTATCCGTCGGTATAGTACATTGGCCGTTGGCAGCGAAGACAATTGGGATGACCTGAAATATATCTATTCGTTTAAGATCAATACCTACTTTAAAGACAACTTAGATAAAAAGAAAAGCATCCAGAGAGACATATATCAATCAATAACAAGGAGTTTCGACAAATTGTCCATCTTCCAAAAACCGAATGTCTGCTACATATTGGGCAGGCTGACAGACAGGGAGATTACCTGGGACATCTCGACGTTTCTTGGAAGGCAGCTAAGTATCGAATTGGCGGCTTTCCATGGCGGCATATACAAACAGGACAACCGGCAATTCCGACAACACCTGTTGTTGATACGCACGATCTTTATCAGCCTGGCTTACCAACGCGATAAAGCAGCCGCCGACCAATACCTGGACTATCTGCTGTCAAATAGAGAATGGGACGATCTAAACCGCGGCTTTCACCTGGAATATTATGACGACAAGCCTTATGACAGGTTGGAATTCGGCTTGCACAATGACGACCTGCAGATAAACTTCGAAAAAACATATGCCCGTCTATCCAAGAAGATCCAGGCCTATATCGACCATCCCAGGGCAGAAGCGCCCGCAACCGTTTTTATCGAATTGCAGACCCTTACTTCTCTGGCAATAAACAGACATTTTGTTCACAGGCTGGAAAGTAAAATAGGGGCGGGGGTGGTGAAGATCCTGGAAGCGTTCCAAAAGGATCAGATCACGCTGATGACGAACAGTCAGATGAAATCCTATATCGACTTTGCACTATATATACTTAAAAAACAAGATACTTCTCATTTTACGATCCTGAAAGATTTCTATAATATCAAGGCTGTGAAACGAAGCGGGTGGAATTACAGAGGGATCAAAGACGGAGTCGAAATTGTCAGGGAGGTAAAGGACGCTGAATCCGTCGCCGATCATCTGTATGCTGCGGTCATGCTGGCTATCCTCCATCTGCCTGACGAATACCCCGGCTTTAACGACTATTCCAAAATGGCTATCCTCAAGACAATTATCATTCATGACCTCGCGGAGTCGTTCGAAGGGGATATCATCAGTTTTCTAAAGACCGAATCGAAGAGGCGTGCGGAAGATTCAAGAATGAAGGTGATTTTATCGATGGGATTGCTGGATGGCTTTGGGGACCTGGAGGAACTTCGGACCTTGTGGGAAAGTTACAAGTCGCAGGACTCGATCAATGCCAAGGTGGCCCGGGAAATTGACAAGATCGAGAATCTGATCCAATTGGAGATCTATCACGAGAAAGAGACCAATGTGATCAGCGACTACGACAACTGGAAAGCGGAATTGACAGGAGAGGTCAGCACGACGTTAGGCCTCAAAATATTACGAAGCATATTACGTGGGGTCAATGCCTCATTGCCGGTGGTGCCCCCGTTCCGGTAGTTAGACCGGGCGAATAATCAGCAATTTCTGATAAAAACAAATGCTTACTAATCCAATCATATATAAAATATTCATAACGACCTGCATGTAAAAAACCGCATAAATGCACCGTGTTTTTATGCTATTTTTTACCGAAAATTCACGACAGGTTAGAAAGTTATCACTTAGTGGTATTGGTTATAATTAATTATAAATAGATTTACGCCCACGGCCCCATCAACTGAAGTACCCCTAATAATCATTATTCCCTAACCGTTAGCTCCTGACACTTATGAAGTATCTGGTGATTGGCATGTTATTATCATGCTATTTGTTGCCATTGGCATCCTACTCCCAGCAGGATACAGGTGCTCCTGCTACCGATAAGATCGGGGATCTCCCTTCTAAATTTTATGACCGGATACAAGGCAGGATGGCCGCTACAGACAAGCAGCTCACCCGGCAAACAACGAAATACCTGGAACGGCTATCCCGTATCGAGTCCCGCCTGCTACAGCAATTACAAAAAACGGATACGGCTGCCCGAAGCCGGCTGCCCGGACCCGGCTACCAACGATGGATTGCCCGGGTACAGGACACATCGTCTACACTGCCAGTTACGGGTCAATGTTATATCCCGCATCTGGACACCCTGCAAACGACACTGAAATTTTTACAAAGCCAGCAAGGCGCATCCCCGGGTGGAATAAGCAATAGCACCACGGCATTATCCCAGGCCGGTGCGCAGGTACAGCAATTACAGGCCCACCTGGATCAATCCACCCTGATCTCCCAATACATCAGCCAGCGAAAGCAGCAGTTGACACAGCTCCTTGGACAATACACGCAGTTGCCTTCCGGCGTGACACAGGCATTCAATCAATATAAGGAAACGGGATATTATTACCGGCAACAGGTGGAAGCATATAAATCAATGCTGAATGACCCGCAAAAGATGGAAGAGAAGGCGGTGAATGTACTTAGTAAATTGCCTGTTTACCAACAGTTCCTGGCCAAACATTCTTTACTGGCCAGTCTCTTCCCGCTACCGGCTGACAACAGCAGCAGTACCGCCCTTCAAGGGTTGCAGACACGCGATCAGGTGCAGCAACTACTGCAGCAGCAGGCGAGCGCAGGGGGCGCCGGCGGACAGGCGGCCATAGACCAGCAAATGAGCCAGGCGCAGAGCCAGTTCAGCAGCCTGCAAACGAACCTTTCCAAATACGGCGTCGGCGGACAGGACCTGGATATGCCGGGCTACACTCCCGACCGGCAGAAGACCAGAACTTTTCTGGAGAGGCTCACCTATGGATGCAATCTGCAACTGGCAAAGTCTACCACCTACTATCCCGCGACCGGTAACCTGGGCCTGTCAGTCGGCTACAGGATTAATGATAAGAGTACAGTGGGGGTAGGTCTTTCTTATAATATCGGCTTGGGATCGGGCTGGAATCATATGCAGTTCAGCAGCCAGGGATTGGGTTTGCGCAGCTTCATAGACTGGAAGATCAAAAATACTTATTACATCACCGGGGGATATGAAGAGAACTACCTGACCCAATTCAACAGTATTGCTCAGTTAAAGAACAGGAGCGCCTGGCAGCCCAGCGCGCTGATCGGATTGGAGAAGAAATACAAGATCTCCGGCAAGCTGCAGGGCAATCTTCAATTGCTGTTCGATGCATTGTATCAGAACGAGATTCCAGCCGGGCAGATGATCAAATTCAGAGTTGGATATGTGTGGCGCTAATGAAGAGAGCAAATAGTTCTTGCTGACCCGACAATTTTTAAAAGAAGACCATATAATATGAAAATGAAGAGCCAACTGCTGATTATGATTCTGATGTTATCCGTCAATCTGCGGATGTCAGGGCAGACCGACCACCCCGGCAATTCCAATGGGATTCTTCCCAATGTCATACCCGGATCGACGGAGGCAGCTTCGCTGGGCAAATTTGGGGAGTGGCCTGTCTCAAAGTATACAGGGGTTCCCGACATTACGATACCATTATACTCCATTAAGGTGGATAATTTTGAATTACCTATTCAGCTAAGCTACCACGCCGGCGGAATCAAAGTAGATGATATGTCTTCGTGGGTAGGGGCCGGATGGACATTGAATGCGGGGGGAGCTATTTCAAGAACGATCGTAGGATTGGCTGATGACTGGCCAGGAGGCCTTTCCGTGGAAAACAGCCAGGCCGGAGGGAAATTCCTGAAAGCAGGCTATAACCTGTCAGATACGAACGATTACATCTTTTTTAGAAATGTTGCCAGCCAGCAGGCGGATGCTGAGCCGGATATTTATTACCTGAATATCGGCGGCCTATCCGCAAAGTTCTGCATTGATTCCATGGGCCGCTTTCATTCCATTCCTGCCAGCAATATACAGATCATTTCCTCTCCCTTCACACAAACTCCCGGCAATCCGGGCAGTCAGACCCAATGGATCATAGCTGATGGCAAAGGCAATACCTATTATTTTGGATCCAATACCCCTGACCCGACGGGCGTAAGCACCATGGGGGTTGAAACTTCCACCTCAGGTATATCGCCTGTTATCGCTGAAGTGGACAGACCTACGAGCTGGTACATCACTCAAATTGTAACGGCTAATCAGGCAGACACCATTTATTTTGATTATACCCTGAAATCAGAGCAATACCTGCTGCCACCCGTCATATCTTATAAGGCGCTTATCAATGGCAGCGCCCTTCCCGGATCCCTGTTAGCTAATATCCAATACCTGAATGCCAACCAGACCTTGTTCAATGGCAATCCGCAATCTGGCGTCAAGACGAGCATATCAAAGAGCTATGGGTATTCTACCTTAGCAAGGGTGAGATGGCGGGGAGGTATTATCAGCTTTGTATCCAATACACGCCGGCAGGATATGATGGTCTTTAGCGGTGGAGCGATCGGTGGTACGATGCTGGACAGCATTAATGAGTCTACTGCCGGTGGCACGGCCATCAGGGCCTTCGCCTTAAAATACGCCTATATCAACCAGCGATATTTTTTAGACTCGTTATCCGCAACGGGGCAGCCAGGGTCTCCCGGGCTGGTTCATACGTTCGGCTATATCTCTCCCTCCGGGCTACCTTCCAGAGGGAAATATAACCAGGATCATTGGGGGTTCTGCAATGGCTCCTCCAATACGACCTTACTACCCCCCAGTACGCAAATGCCTTTAATCAGCAGCGGTGATTTAACGGCCAACCGGGAGCCGGATCCGAATGGATTGTATATGCAATATGGTACCCTGGATACGATCCGTTACCCGACAGGAGGGTATACCGTTTTTACCTACGAACCGAACCGGTATGATCCCGGCAGTGTCAGAGGAACCAATCCCCCTCCAACTCCCATCGTACCGGCCAGTCAATTCATTCAATGTGACACGCTGAGCCCTTATGCACGATCTGTAAGTTTTACGATTCCATTTGCCCAGAACAACGTGAGCCTGCAAATTAATTTTGTAAACTATTCACGTAGCAGCGGCGCTAATGTTACTCCTCTACCGTACGTCGCCATTTTTCCGGCCGGGGGATCGGTGGCCGGGGCCAAGACGAATGGCATGTATTGGAATGGCTATGATAATTTCCCCACCACAAGCCCAACACGCAATGCCGACGGAACGTACAATTACTCTATAAAGTTAAATACCCTGTCTCTGTCTGCAGGCAACTATGTATTGGTAGTTAGTGATAGCTGCGGGAAGTTCGGCGGGGTCTGTCCGCTGCCCGGGGATCCCACCTCGGTACCGATGACCTATGTCAATGCCCAGATAGGTTATTCTGTCTACCAGGCTGCGCCTCCCGGGGGAGGACCCGCTCCCCTTCCTATAGCGGGTGGATTGAGGATAAGGAAAATGATCAATTATAATACCGATGGGCGCTTTATCAGCGCCAGGCAATACAACTATTCCCCGGGTAATCTGCTCATGTATCCCCAATATGTGCTGCATAGGCAACAGGATGTTACTTCGGTGGCCAATAGCCAATCGGGGCTTGGCGATTTTAGTTATTGCGGCCCGATCGAGGCAGATATCATGGAGGAGACCAGCACATCGCAGACCGTCCTTGGTTTGACCCAGGGAGCTACGGTAGGGTATGCCCAGGTGAGCGAGCTGGATGTGGACAGTGCAGGAAATGATAAGGGCTACATCAATTACTCTTTCTCTTTTTACCCTGATTCCATGAATGTTTTCAATTTCGATCTCAGTTATACTGACTGGAACAATACGCAGATCATGAATCCTTCTAACCCTGTCAACAGCTTCGAATACAAGCGGGGGCTATTGCTCCATAAGGATACGTATAAGAAAAATGCCAACAACACCTATACGGAAATTCATTCCCTGACCAACGATTATAATTTTAATGACTATAATGCCACCCGTCAATTCACCCAGATCCGGGGGCTACGGCTCCAACAGCTGAGGTATACCCCGGGGTATACTTGCGGAACATCGTATGGTGGATATATATTGCCGGCGAACACCCTGTTCAGCCCGGATTTCGGCTATTCATTTTATACGATTACCAGCAGTTGGGTGCAGCATGTCACCGCTACGGAAGCCACCTTTGATCAGAATGGCCAAAATCCCGTTGTAGCTGTCACCCATTATGATTATGATAATCCGCTTCATATGAACCCCACCCGGACTACGACCAACAGAAGCCATGGAGAGCACATCATTTCGCTGGTCAGCTATCCCCAGGATTATGCGACGGGCAGCACCCCCTTTATCGATTCACTGGTATCCCATCACCTGATCAGCTTGCCCATTGAGACGGTAAAATATCAACAGGATGCATCCGGTAACATCACCATACTTGGCGGACAGATAGCTACCTACCAACGGGATGGGAAAGGATTAACGGATACTATTCGTGTAATTGCGTCAGCAGCCCCCGTTGCGTTGAGCTCCTTTAAATGGTCGAATATGCCCAATGCAGGCCTGCTGCCTTTCAATGTTGTTTCAAGATCTCCGTACTTCCCGGACCAGACCTATATTAAGCGTATCTGTTTCAATTATGACCAATTCGGCAATATCCTCCAGGATCAGAAAATATCGGACATGGGTCATTCCTATCTGTGGGACTATACCCGCGTATACCCGATTGCAGAAGTGATCAATGCTGCTCAGTCCGATATCGCCTATACCAGTTTTGAGGCAGATGGCACAGGCAATTGGAACCTTTCCGATACGACCCGTAACAGGACATCGTGTATTACCGGCAATAACTCTTATAATCTGAAAAGCAGCAATACCATTACCAGGGCCGGGCTGAAAAGCGGTACCCCCTATATTGTCAGTTACTGGTCCAGTGGAGGGGCCCTGAATGTCAACGGGACGTCGGCCACGGCTAAGACCTCTGTCGGGTCATGGACGTATTATGAGCACCTGGTGACGGGAGCGACTACTGTCAGTGTCAGCGGGACAGCTACCATCGATGAATTACGTTTGTTCCCCAAAGGAGCCCTGATGACGACCTATACGTACTCCCCCCTTATTGGAAAGACAAGCCAATGCTCACCGGCAAATTATATTACCTATTATACGTATGATGGTCTGGGACGACTTGCCACAGAAAAGGATATGAGAAATAATATTTTGAAGACTTACCAGTATAATTATTTCAAATGAAACAAATTATTTTCCCAAACCTTTTCCTGCTCCTGCTCTGCCTATTGGTATCCCTGTCCCGGGTGACAGGCCAGGTCGTAGCCGGCCAACCTGCCATCTTTACCATTTCGCCCTATAGCATTGCGATTGCCGCTTCCGCCAATCCTGCCTGTCAAGGCCATGCGATCACCTTCACGGCGACCATTAACCCGGTTGACGGTGGCGCTCCCCCTTACACCTATGCGTGGTACGTAAATGGGACCGTGCAGCAAAACGGTTCGAATGGAAGTTTCAATTATACATTCACTACCAGCGGGCAACAGGTATATTGCGTTGCCACGCCACCTGCCGATGATCCCAATCAGAATAAAATCACGTCCAATAAGATCACCGTGACCGTTACTGCTGCTGCTGCTCCTTCGGTAGTGATCGCGGCAAGCAATACTACTATTTGTTCAGGGTCTCCGGTGACATTTACCGCTACCCCTTCCAACGGCGGCAGCCCCTCCTATCAATGGAAGCTCAATGGAGCGGTTGTCTCCGGTGCTACGGGCAGCACCTATACTACCAGCGCCCTCACGAATGGTCAGGTGGTGAGTTGCAGCATGGCCAGCTCTCTGGCCTGTGTCACAGCCAGTTCGGTGGCATCCAACAATATCACGATGACGGTCACCCCTTCTCAAACCATGCTGGTAAATATCACCGGGACTACCACACTTTGTCCGGGAAGCGCCACTTCCTTCACTGCTGCTGTAAGCAACGCGCCGGCATCCGGGTCATTAACCTACCAGTGGCAAAAGAACGGCAGCAATGTCAGCTCGAACGTAGGGAGCCCGCCGGCAACTATGCTGGCGACCAATAGCTATACTTCGGGAGACGTCATTACCTGCCTCGTTTCGGCGACAGCCTCCTGCTATTCACCGGCAACTTCCAACGCATTGACCATTACAGCCGCTTCCGTGGGGACGCCCGCTGTTCCGGCCGGCCCAACCACGCGTTGTCAGGGTAGCGGCACCGGGACATATACTACCACCGCAACCAATGCGTCGGGCTATACCTGGTCGATGAGCCCTTCTACGGCAGGTTCTGTGAATGCCGGAAATGGGGTGGTAACCTGGCTGGCCGGATACGCCGGTCAGGCGACCATCAGCGTGACCGCTAGCGGTTGTAATACGACTTCGGCTCCCAGTTCCCTCTCAGTAACAACAACCCCTACCGTAGGGGTACCCGGCAGCCCTTCGGGCCCCGCCGCATTAAATTATGGCAGTGCGACCACCAATTATTCAACGGCAGGCGCCGGGAATGCTACGGGATATAACTGGTCGGTCAGCCCGGCGTCGGCAGGAACGGCTACGGGCAGCGGTACCACCGGTACGGTCAACTGGGCTTCCGGCTTCAGTGGAACCGCCACGGTGACGGTTACAGCCAATGGATGTAACGGGCCTTCGGCTCCGGGGTCTGCCAGCGTCACGATATACCCCAGGGTAATTACTGCCAGTGTCAGCCCCTCCTCGCAGTCAATCAACTATAATACTGTGCCTGCGACCCTTACGGCATCCGGCGCC
>Ga0307511_10003032_pt1 | contig 17350 bp, 9 predicted proteins | sample 13_EM_MG_FD_200266 | JGI IMG/M metagenome (GOLD analysis project Ga0307511, IMG submission 200266) | Populus trichocarpa ectomycorrhiza microbial communities from riparian zone in the Pacific Northwest, United States - 13_EM | ecosystem: Host-associated > Plants > Roots > Unclassified | place... | reverse complement strand
GTTTGATTTGAAATTTGCCAAATATGGCAGCAAGTTTATGAATTTTTTTCTATGTTGGTTGATGCATGTTTCTGGGTTTCTGAGTTTTGTTTGGTTCTTGTTAAAGGTTTAGGAAGACATTTTGAATATAAATTGCATGAATATATAGGTTGTTTTAAGTTGATAGCTTTGAAGCTTGAAATCTTTTGCATGATTTTGATGATTTGTTTGGTTTTTTAGGCAATCTTAGTTCATGTTCTTCATGTTTATTGGAAGAACATTGTCTTGAGTGCTAGTTTTAGGTCTCATTTTGATTCAATTTTGGTTTTTGCAGGTTCGTGTCATTATTAGTAAATAATCTAGGGTTTTTATGAATCAATAACATGTTTTTGTGGGTTTTAATCTTAAGGTGTCAATTTTGAACCGAAACTCATTTTTGACAAAAACAATTGTGATGTTTGATTAATAATTGAAGCAAAATAACACTTAATTCTTCATCTATGCTTAATTACGAATAAAACCTTACATTTTATTGCTTGAAATTTGGTTTAGTTTGATGTTCAAATTGTTGGGTTTAAGTTTGAGTATCTTCGTGTTCTTCATTGGTTTCAGATTGTTTCAATCAAGTCCCTAATTGGTCATCAAACTTCAATAAATATGCAATTAAGCCCCTAATTTGATTAAATCAACTCTTAAAAATTCTAATTTGACCCTAGAACTTTAAGTTCTTCCAATAAAAGCCTAAATTGACTTAAAAATCAATTTTTCTTGCAATCAACCCGCTATAAATTCAACTAAACCTTAGATAAAATTTAATTGAGTCCATAAACATCTGATTTTGAATATATATTTTTTTTTCAAATTGAATTTTCTTTGTTCACAAGGCTCTCATCAGTCAACGATATACTGTCAAATTTCAATCTTTGCATTTTTGAACCTCCTCAACCAATTTTTGTCTATTTTTCGGCATTCCAACATCCTTTTCTCGCTCTTATTATTTCTTGGATTTCTTCTGAATATTTTTTCATATATAATTTTTATTTTCTCATTTTTATGTGGGAACCCAAAAATGGGTAACAACATATATAGTGATTGAATCATCACCCTAACGAAGATCTAAAAAAGATCCATGAAGTTGTATTATATGAGAATTAGACAGATAAGTGATTGCTTGCTCAAGAGTATGCCAAACACAGTGCGAGGTTTGGCAATCGATAATACGATGCAGTACATCCATTGAAAGAGAATAAAACAGTTCACTCAAAATAATTTGATATTGTTGTTTCCAACAAAGAAAAAAAGGATTAGCCTAAAGAAAAGAACCATTAGCAACAATCATATCAGGAGCAGGACACGACAAAGAGCCATCAACAAATTTGAAAACACCTTGTCCAAGAAGGTACAATTTCATTTACAATTGTCAATAAAGATAATTGGTATTTGTAACCTTCAAAGAAATAACTTGTAGAGTATTGGAAAGAGGAACAATCATGGCAATTGAAGTCTCTATGAGATAAGATTCACGGCAATAGCAAGGGAGGATTCCAAAGCAGAGGAAGAACAAAAGGTTTGCATTGGTGCCTCAAAAGAAGCGGCGGTTTGTGGTGGGTTGAGGGTTGCGACAACCAGATTAGAGACCATTATAGAGAAGAAAAAAGAGTTTTAATATGTTAGGGCTTTCTCACTATAAATCTATGCTCTCTATGCATTCTTTCAACTCATCAATAAAATATTACATTAATCATTTAAAAACGTTAGTGGGAATAAAATAATTGTAGTGAATATATATAGCAGTACCTATCTTAAAATAAGATGAGAAATATTTATTATTTTCTTCAAGAATGAGATGAGGAAATATTTTAATTGATGGGGAATCTTATAAACTTTTAAGCACGAGCTAGTAAATAAAGTGGTCCAAAAGCTCAAAACCTAAACGACAACTCTTTGCCGCAGGACTATAATTTGTAGTTTTGTCGACCAACAGGTGCACGTATAATTATTATAACGAATAATCCAAATGTTTGCACTCTTTCAACACATGAACTAGAAGACAAAAAATCGGGATAACTAATACTGATCTTAACAATGAAGATCACTAAACTTCTATCAAAACAATAAATTTTTAAATATCGTATAGTTTTTATTGCAAGAAAATAGGAATAATTTTTTTTGACAATTTATAAAAAAATCTTCATTTTATAATAGGACATGTAATCTCATTTTAAATGACCGATTCCAAGCTTCACAACTTGAATTTTATTTGGAAGGTTTAATTAGTAGTTTTAATTGAAGTTATTTATAGAATAGACTCTTTCGTTTTTTTTCGAGTTGTCAAGCTCACCAATTATTTCACACGATTAATGATTAAAACAATTGTCGTTACAAAAGAATATAGTTTATTTAATTTTATTTAATAAATTTAAATTTTTTAAGTTCATTGATCAGATCAATTATAACATTTTAAGCAAGTGGTGCCAGCGAGAAGAGCTCAAAATCTATACGACAACTCCTTGCCATAGGACTATAATTTCTACTCAGCACGAGTAAAACACTATTGTGGGATAAATCAAGTAAGCAAGAGGCAAGAGCTCAAAACCTACACGACAACTCTTTACTAAAGGACTATAATTTGTAGTTTTGTCGAAGGTCGGCACGAGTAAAACACTATAATTTATATTTTTGTGGAATTTTTTAATTAATTGTAACAAATAATCAAAATGCTTGCTCCATATAAATATATGCTCTCCATGCGTTGCTTCAACACAAGATCAACAAGACACAATATTGAGATAACTAATACTCATATTCAAAAAATATGGAGATCACTAAATTTCTAGGGTTCTCCTTCCTTCTCTTTGCCTTCGCAGCAACTTCATTTCCTGAGGCCGTTCATGCCAAAGATGCTGCAGCAGTGCTCGATGTCTTCGGTCATGAGGTGCAAGCTGGTGCTCGTTATTTAATCGTAGCCCCCTCGACTGACAATACAACAACTCTTGCGGTCACTGCGACTAGCAAGATCATATGCAATTCAGATGTTATACTTTCCACTTTGAACGAGAGCCTCCCAATAACATTTTCACCTGCTATAAAATCCAACGATGGTGTCATCCGTGAAGGCTCTTATCTAAATGTGAACTTTGATGCACCCTCATGTAGGATGGGGGGCGTGACAACGATGTGGATGATTGAATCGGAAGGATTGATTGTGACCACAGGAGGTGTTGATAGATTGAATCGGTTTAAGATCACCAAGTATGAAGGTGATAATAGTTTTTATCAGCTTTCTTTTTGTCCAATGTCCGAACCCTTCTGTGAATGCTCATGCGTCCCAGTTGGCGTCAACAGTGACAAGCACTTGGCTCCCAATGTCGGCCCTCTTCTTGTGATGTTCGAACCAGATGCATATTGATATTATCTGCTGCAATTCTGTATGAGGGAGTACGAGTGCCTACTATCATGTATTGGGCATAAATAAAACTAAAATAAATAAGAAGCTTTTTAGCTTTGGCTTTTCCTTAGTTTCCATGGCGTCTCCATATTTATACTTCGTTTGTTGCTTGATCTTGTCACTAGAAAATCATCTGGTTGCTACAATCATTGGTTGATATCATCTAAATGTTCGGAACCAGATGTCAGTATTTTTTTTCCTTCTGCAAATATATAAATATTTTTTTTGCATGTCTTAGTGGGTTTTAGGTCCTATTTATATATTGGCCTAGAATGTGATAATAGTTAATTTCAATATGAAATTCATTCCGTTTTATCATAATCAGCAGATAGGAAAGGGTATCTGACAAAAATAGGTTCGAAATAAAGAATATGAGTTACCACTAATTTTTTATTTCTCAAGTGTGATTGGTCAATTAATCAATTTTAACCAATATCTGAAATTTATTAAAATCGACATATTTTGATGTACACAAACCTTCTCCCACTCGGTTCCTTTTGCGAGAAATGAACAAGTCCTTAACCTCTTCCTTTTGCGAGAAATGAACAAGTCCTTAACCTCTCCAAATTTAACGAAGGATCTTCTTAGGGATTGATACTGAAGCTAGCAAGGAAATCTTTCAAAGTATATCTTCACAGATTTAAAACGTGGTTATGATTGGTATTGGTTGGTGAAAGCTGATCTTTTTGTGAAGGTCGGAATCGAGGGTCTTAGATAGGGGTGGTAATATGGTGGTGATGAGGATAATGGTTTGAAAGAAGTTGCTGCTGTAGTTTCAAAGAAGTTGGTGCTGTTGGAGAGGTCTGCTACAAGCTGCTGCTGCTGGCGTGGAAGGGGCTGTCGCCGCCGTGGAAGGGAATGCTGCTGCTACAATGATTTTTGTGAATATAATGCTATTAAAGAAGCATCTCAACTCAAAAGGTTAAGATGTTAGATAAAGTTCAAGAATAATTTTATATTATTCTCTAAAATATCCTCTAAAATGAAAATTCTTTGGGCCTAAACTTTTATAGATTCATACTACCTTGTGTGTTATTTTTTATCAAATAAAATAAAAATAATGAGATTTGAACTCGTAATCACTTGAGTAGATTAGTGATGGGATCCGTTGCTCTTGTTTTGCAGACCAGGTCAGGAGCCGGCTCAACTCTAAATGACGGTTTATATATCAACAAATAACTAGTCAGTACTATCCGAGTCATCAGTCGAGAAAAATATTGTTACCATCTACTGCCTAATTATCATTACGTACCAAACACAAGAAATAAACCATCTCATGCTCACCTACTTTATCATCTGTGACCTTGACATATTGGTTCCTTTGATCGTGTAAGCTCTTATGATGTCGCCTAATTAATTTTTTGAAACAGTAATGCATTTACAATTTGGAATATAACATGGATTGGTTTTGGATTTGATTCTATTGCGAGCATGAATATTTTTTGGCTCGATGTTTTACATTGATTCAAGAAATAGGTTTATATTTGTTATGTTATAGGTTGACAAATATGTGATTATTGCTCGCATTTTAGTTGCATTGATCAATGACATGAACTTCATTGCTAAGAAATGTTTGAGTTTTATTAGATTTAATTACTATTATTGTCGTGCCCTCCTCAAGAGAGCGATGTCACAATGACAATTCTAGGACAGTGTCTTTTGAAATGGTTTTTAGTTTGGTTGAGAGTCGTCACCTAATATTATATCTACTAGGAAACCTAACTAGTTTATTTTAAAAAATTCTAGGCAAGATACTGGTTGCGTAAAGGAGTGCATCGGTTTTTATTTGTTTGCTATGGTCTGATGAAGTCTATCTTTACTGACTTTACTATGACGGGTCTGCTATTATGAATAATCCTAATTTTCCAGGTCAAGAACTTGGTCTGGGAAGGTGAAATATGCTCAATTATTGTTGAGGCTTCTTTCAAGGGAAAACTAGAATTCTGTTTTTGATTGTCGCGTTATTCCCAAATAATATTTCAGATAAAATTCTTTCCGGATTTTATATTTATAGTAGAAGTAAATGAGTTGTATTATTCACAATAATATTTTGGATATTAACCTCATACAAGTTTCTTATTCTTATATTAAAGGTTAGTTATACTAAAAATGCCACAATCACCGACGCCTTCACCGACGGATACAGTCCGTCGACATTTTACCGAGAGTTGAAAAATATTTACTGGAACTGCCACAATCACCGACATCTTCACAGACGGATAGATTCCGTCGGTATTATACCGAGAGTTGAAAAATATTTACTGGATATGCCACTGTCACCGACGGAATATATTTGTCGGTATATTTCCAACGAGATTTTTTTTTTGCGCACATTTTCAGTATGTAAAACCATTGGTAAGTTTTTTTTCCGACAAACTTAGCAACGGAATGTGGGATTACCGACGAAAGACATGCCGACGGACACTTTCTGTCGGTAAAAAATTTACCGATGACATCTAAATCTCACACCAATAGATTCGGTCCATCAGTAAAACTGTGAAATCTCAAAGTGAACCTTGAAAAAATATAATACAGCCCTTAAACATCCAATTGTGAATTTCTCTCCTCAAGTTGAATTTTCTTTGTCAATAGAGACTTCATCAATAAAAAATACGCTGTTAAATTTTTCAATTTTACATGCTTAATCCTCCTCAACTATTCTTTGGCAATTCCCCGGGCATTCAAATATACTCTTCTTAATGGTAAATATTTTGATATTCTTCCAACATGTTAATGATAAACAAATTTACTATATTTTCTGCAATAATTTTGCTTTTTAAGCATTATCTTTATGATCCTTGTGGATAGTGCATATATTATGTGAATATTCTCAACCACAATACAAGTAGAGAACTAGTCGATCAGCACGATTAAAACAAGTTGTGTGGGATGGCTAACTAAGCAAAAACTCTTTGCCACAGGACAATAATTTGTAGTTTTGTCGAACAAGAGGAGCACGCTTAATTAACTGTAACAAATATTCCAAATCTTCGCACTCGTTCAAGACATGAACTAGAAGGTGAAATAATGAGAATGTCATAACCACATATTTTGAATTTTTTTTATTTTTTATTTTTTCAAAAACTAAAACAATTGCAAAATACAACAAAAAAAATCCAAAAAAGACGTTCTTGATATATATATATGTGTTTTATTTTCGATATTTTTAGTGTCTTCCTAAAATAATTCAAAACTCAAAATTTTGTTTCCAATATGTTCAGCTACTAAAAAGCCCATTTTAAAATTATTGATTAATTTTTTAGTTGAATCAAGAAAGGTGTGTCCTGGGTTGTGTACAACGGATTCAACCCATTCGGGTTATTTGCTACTCCTTATTCTTCAACGCCAGTTATACTCACAATTTACAACTTGCCACCAGGGATGTGTATGAGGCCGGAGTTCATGTTTTTATCTACGTACATATCCGATCCTAACAGTTCAGGCTGTAATATAGATGTTTGTCTTCAACCATTGATTGATGAGTTAACACAGTTGTGGTCCTCCGAGACTTTGACTTATGATGTATCGAGAAAAGAAAATTTCTTATGAGGGCAACTTTGATGTGGACTATCAATGATTTTCTAGCTCATGGAATGGTTTCTGGTTGGAGTACACATGGAAAACTAGCATGTCCATACTGCATGAAAAACAACGAGGCATTCACGCTAACAAACGGGGGTAAAATGTTTTTTTTTTACTACCACCGACATTTCTTGCCAACAGATCACATGTACAAAACGAATAGAAGGATTTTTTTTATTGGTGGAGTTGAAAAGGATGTTGCACCCCCTACATCTTTCTGGTAAAGAACTGCATGACGTAGTATCAGAGTACGGTGATATTGTTTTGGTTTCCAATCCGATAAGCAGAAGTTCCTTGGTTTTGTTTTGATCCATAACTAGGTAAAGCAAAATATTTTCTGAGAACTTCCTTATTGGAGACCAATCTCCTCTGCCCTAACCTTGATGTCATGCACATAGAAAAGAACGTGTTTGAGAACATTTTTAACACGATCATTGACTTGAAGGGGAAGTCAAAGGACAACATCAAGGCTAGAATGGATATATCGTTGTTTTGTCACTGTAAAAATATGGAGTTGGTTTTTGATGAGTCACGGGTCATAAAGCCTAAAGCAAGCTTTGCCTTAGAGAAGAATGCACAACTACTAGTTTATCAATGGCTTAAGAGTCTGTGTTTTCCCGATGGACATGCCTCGAACATATCAAAGGTGGTTAATTTGGAGGAATGTAGATTGCATGGAATGAAGAGTCATGATTGTCTTGTGTATATGAAAACACTAATTCCATTAACTTATCGTGATTTATTGCCAAAGGGGATAGTGTTACAACGGGCATTTTGTGTTAAGGGATCGACTTGTAATGAGTTTGAAATTGACTATTTTGTGTTAAGGGATAGTGTTACAACTGATGGAAACACCAACGGTTTGTATCCGTCAATGTATTCTAGAGGCGACGGGAACTGTTCACATCCCATGTCGGTCGGTGATGTCAATTAAAGTCTTCTGAGTCAGTTGCAGGTTACTAATGGAATTACCGATGGACTACCGACGAATTGCGTATCCCAAAACACAAGTAATTAATGCATTTCTGACCGTGTGTACAATTTTAAATTAGCGAGGGAATTACCAACGAACTGCGAAAATTATGGAGGCTTTTTTTTGAAAATTTTAGTGCGAAAATAAAATTTTAAGAAGAATTTACCGAGGGAATCATCGACGAATTAATTAAAAATAATATTATTTAATATTATGTCAATGATTCCATTGGTAGAAAGGTAGTATAAAACCCAGCGAGAACGCCTTCAGTTCATTTTTTCCTCTCATTTGCAAACTTCACAATTCTCTCCAATCTCTAATTCTAGCTTCATCTTCAATTTAAAAGGTATGTATTGTGATTCAATTTACTTAATGACTTCTTATTTTTTGTCTTTTCTTCGGTTTATTAACACTATATATTTTTTTGTTTTTTATATTGTGCGTAGATAAAGTTTAAAAGTAAACACATTATTAAGGTAAGCATTTTTCATTCATAAAGCCTATAGTTGTTTTTCTATTAATTTGTTGCCTATTTTATTGTTTTTATTGCAATAATGACTGATTATTTTGTTGAATTTTAATTCTTATTGTTAAATTTGTAGTATAAATGTTAATTGAATATATAGGATTAATTTTTATTGTTTTATCTCAATTTTATTGTATATATTGCTCTAATGTTTGATTGTTTTGTTAAATTTTAATTGTTATTATTAAATTTATAGTATAAATGTTAATTGAATATATAGGAATAAATTTTATTTTTTTCTCCATTTTATGATTAGAAACATTATAAAATCAACTGGTTTGTGGCATATATTTTGAATATTTGCAAGTTTGAACATTTTGGGTAGTCTCCAGTATAGGGAAGGTGCTTCCGAATTGTTTTTTAAAAAATCAAATTTGATTATGTAATTATACATCAAATTTGTGTAGATTTGTAGGACAAAATCAATTCCATGTCATGAGCACATGATTGGAGCTAGTTCTTCTAGCAGCAATGATGACATGTTATTAGGTACCGACCAAGAAGAGGCACCTGTGTTGACTCACGACGCTACCTTTTCCAGCTTGGTTCCACAACATAGAGGCGGTGTCCCTTCACAACGAGGTCAATTCTCTCGCAAGTACGAGGCACATTGAAACGATGACCTTTAAATGTAAGTTTGTATTTAACAATTTGTGAACAACTGATATTTCATTAATTTTATTGTTTTTTAGGTTCACAAACATTGAGGCCACCCGAGTAATAACATTGGCATTTAAATCGTCGATGGAAATTTTATTGTTTTAATAGAGTCAGGTTTCCAAACATCCTGATTGGAAATCTTATATCGATGCACGGTTTAAAAGATTTGAGGTTAGTGTTAACTTAAAATTTTAACTATTTTTTTATGTTATATTGAAATTATTGATTTATTTTTTATACACATAACAAATTCATGTGTGATAGCGCAAATGATAATGTTGTGAGGATTGTATGGGACAATCACGCTACAAGTAGGTAACATCGAAAATAATACGAAAGTTTTTAAAAACATTTATATATTAAAATCTCATTTATCATTAACTCATATAAAATACATTTGTATCATGTAGGTTGCATGACTTTTAGTATGAGGCGAAAAAAAAAGCTAAAAAATATGCCAAAGATAACACTCTACCAGATTGGAATGATGTGGCGGTTTAGAAGAATTTCAGGCCGCCATCCAACTTGAATTTTATGTAGAAGGTTTAATTAGTAGGACTATCTCATTTGTCTAAATAATTTTTTTTTTTACAATTTATAAAACAATCATCATTTTATACTAGGACATGTAATCTCATTTTAAATGACCAATTCTGAGCATCACAACCTGAATTTTATTTGGAAGGTTTAATTAGTAGTTTTAATTGAAGTTATTTATAGAGTAGACTATTTTGTTTATTTTCGAGTTGTCAAGCTAACCAATTATTACACGATTAATGATTAAAACAATTGTCGTCTCAAAAGAGTATAGTTTATTTATTTATATTTAAGAGATTGAAATTTTAAGTTAATTGATAGGATCAAATATAACCTATTAAGCACGAGTAAAACACTTTTGTGGAATAAATCAAGTAAGCAAGAGGCAAGAGCTCAAAACCTATACGACAACTCTTTGCTAAAGGACTATAATTTGTAGTTTTGTCGAAGGTCAGCACGAGTAAAACACTATTGGGATGATTGAATCGGAAGGATTCGTTGTGACAACAGGAGGTGTTGATAGATCGAATCGGTTTAAGATAACCAAGTATGAAGGTGATAATAGTTTTTATCAGCTTTCTTTTTGTCCAATGTCCGAACCCTTCTGTGAATGTCAACAGTGACAAGCACTTGGCTCCCAATGTCGACCCTGTTCTTGTGATGTTTCAACCAGATGCATAGAGAGCACCTAAAATGGTGTCAGAATGATATTGATCAGTAATATTATCTGCTGCAATCCATTATGATGGAGTTCGATTGCCTACTATCATGTGTTGGGCATAAATAAAACTAAAATAAATAAGAAGCTTTTTAGCTTTGGCTTTTCCTTAGTTTTCATGGCGTCTCCATATTTATACTTCGTTTGTTGCTTGATCCTGTCACTAGAAAATCATCTGGTTGCTACAATCATTGGGTGATATCATCTAAATGTTCGGAACCAAATGTCAGTACAGGCTATTTGTTTTTACATATTTTAGTGGGTTTTTAGGTCCTATTGATATATTGGTCACTTAATCAATTTTAACAAATATCGGAAATTTATTAAAATCGACATATTTTGATGTCCACAAACCTTCTCCCACTCGGTTCCTTTTGCGAGAAATGAACAAGTCCTTAACCTCTCCAAATTTAATGAAGGATCTTCTTAGGGGTTGATACTGAAGCTAGCAAGGAAATCTTTCAAAGTATATCTTCACAGATTTAAAACGTGGTTATGATTGGTATTGGTTGGTGAAAGCTGATCTTTTTGTGAAGGTCGGAGTCTAGGGTCTTAGATAGGGGTGGTAATATGGTGGTGCTGAGGATAAGGGTTTGAAAGAAGTTTCTGCTGTTGGAGAGGTCTGCTACAAGCTGCTGCTGCTGGCGTGGATTGGGCTGTTGCTGCCGTGGAAAGGGATGCTGCTGCTACGATGATTTTAGTGAGTATAATGTTATCAAATAACTATCTCAACCCAATAAGTTAAGCTATTAGATGAGGTCTTAAATATAATTTTATATTACTCTCTAACATAACTCCTCAAGTGAAAGTTTTTCGGGTTTAAAACTTGCACGGGTTCACACAACTTTATCCGTAATTTTTTATCAATAAAAAAGGAGGTGGTGAGATTCAAACTCATAACTACTTGATCAACAAAGCTCTGATACTATATCAAAAAATCATCTCAACCCAATAACTTAAGCTATTAAGTGAGGTCCCAAGAATAATTTTATATTACTCTCAAACAAATAATAACAGGGATTTTAGTGAGTATGCTGGTTCACGAACATTTTTTGGAATGACAGAGGTTGTTTTGCAGATCGGGGCAGTAGAATGAACTGGTTCTTTTGTGTAGATTGGTGGTGGGATCCGCTGGTCTTGTTTTGCAGACCGGGTCGGGAGATGATTCATCTCTAAATTATAGCTTATATATCAACAAATAACTATTCAATAGGATCCGAGTCATCATTCGAGAAAAATATTGTTACCATATGCTACCTAATTATCATTACCAAACACAAGAAATCAACCATCTCATGCTCACCTACTTCATCATCTAATTCATCTTTGGTTCCTTTGATCGCGTAAGCTCTTAAGATGTAGCCAGATTATTTTTTATAATAGTAATGCATCTACAATTTGGAATATAACTTGGATTGGTATTGGATTCGATTCTATTGCGAGCATGAATATTTTTTTGGCTTGATGTTTTACATTGATTTAAGAAATAGGTTTATTTTTGTTGTGTTATAGGTTGACAAATATGCGATTATTGCTCGCATTTTAGCTGCATTGATCAATAGTTTTTTTTTATAAATTCCAGGCAAGGGTTTGGTTGTGTGAAGGGAATGTATTAACACCCCTAATATGTTACAACTGAGGTAAGTTGCATCGTTTTTTATTTGTTTGTTATGGCTTGATGAAGTCTATCTCTACTGACTTACTATGACAGGTCTGCTACAATAAACGAATCCTAAATTTCTAGATCAAAAACTTGGTTTGGTAAGGTGAAACATCATCAATTATTGTTGAGGCTTCTTTCAAGGGAAAACTAGAATTCTGTTTTTGATTGTCGCGTTATTCCCAAATAATATTTCAGATAAAATTCTTTCCGGATTTTATACTTATAGTAGAAGTAAATGAGTTGTATTATTCACAATAATATTTTAGATATTAACCTCATACAAGTTTCTTATCCTTATATTAAAGGTGAGTTATAGGTAAATTACTATCCCTAATAATATTTTTGGTATTATCCCCTTTGTAGGTTTTTTTTTTATCCTTTACAAAAAAAAATTCAAAAGAAAAGGTAAAAAATATGGTTATGACAATCTCATTATGATAAATGACCCGAATAGGTTGAATACATTGTACACAACCCAGGACGCACATTCTTTGATTCAGTTGAAAAATTAATCAATAATTTTAAAATGGGCTTGTTTGTAGCTGAACATGTTGGAAACAAAATTTTGAGTTTTGAATTCTTTTAGGAAGACACTGAAAATATTGAAAATAAATCACATATATCAAGAACATCTTTTTTGGATTTTTTTTTGTTGTATTTTGCAATTGTTTTGGTTTTCAAAATAAAAAAAAGGTCAAAAAATGTGGCTATGACATTCTCATTATTTCACCTTCTAGTTCATGTGCTGAACGAGTGCAAAGATTTGGAATATTTGTTACATTTCATTAAGCGTGCTCCTCTTGTTCGACAAAACTACAAATTATTGTCCTATGGCAAAGAGTTTTTGTATAGGTTAAAAGCTTCGGGACCACTTTGCTTAGTTAGCCATCCCACAAAACTTGTTTTAATCGTGCTGATCAAGTAGTTCTCTACTTGTATTGTGGTTGAGAATATTCACATAATATATGAACTATCCACAAGGATCATGAAGATAACGCATAAAAAGCAAAATTATTGCAGAAAATATAGTAAAATTGTTTATCAGAAATATTTGAAGATTCAATTTAAAGAACCCTAATATATACTCCCATCAAGTTGCTAAAGGTTTTCTATTCACATGGTATCAACTGGGAGTTGATATTTGAAAAATTATAGCCAACAATCTTTAATATGGATATGGCACAATGCGTGTTTGCCAAGTGGTTGTGATTGTGAATAATTATATCTAGGAATGAAAGCATATAGACATACATATTCCATAATTTTTCTTCATGAATTGCCCAATGCAAGCATTAGTAAGAAAAATATAGGACAATTCATTTCTACCATATATATTCAAACCTTATTATTGTCATATCAAACTTATAAAGATTGAGAACCATGGAACCTGTAAAATTGTCCTGTCAAAATCCAACAGCTCACTATAAGTAATCGGTATGGTGATTATTGTTGTCACTCATTTTTTTTTCTGGGCCCCACATAAACAAAAGAAAAAGAAAAAGGAAAAAATATAAAAAAATTAAAAATATATTGGTAGAATTGAGTCTGGTTGAGATTAGGATTTTTAATTTAGGATTTGTAATTTTCAATTCAGTCTCTGTTTTTCATCTAATTTCACCCCTGTCGAACTCAATTATCACCCCCTAAGGTGGCTGTCTTTTTCATTTAGGTCTCTAGTTCTGAATGTTTACATTTTGACCCTTAATTGATCAACACACTTCTATTTTGTTCAATTTGGCCCCTAATGTGGTCAATTTCAGCCTCTACATTCATGTGCCTTTTTCTAATTTGGTCCTTGGTTTTTTATTTTTTCAATTAAATCCCTAATTGCCTATCAAACTTTTATATTTATGTAATTAAACCCCTGATTTGATCAAATTAACTCTTAAAATTTCAATTCAACCACTAGACTTTTATTTTTTCCAATTAAAGTCTAAATTGATTAACAAATTAATTTTTCTTGCAACTAAGCTCTCAATAAATTCAATTAAACCTTGAAAAAAATCTAATTGAGCCCTTAAACATCCAATTTTTCATTTATCTCCTCAAGTTGAATTTTCTTTGTAAATAGGGTCTTCATCAATCAAAAATACATTGTTAAATTTTTCAATTTTACATGCTTGATCCTCCTCAATTAATTTTTGGCAATTCTCTAGGCATTCAAATATACTCTTCTTACTGGTAAATTTTTTTTTATTCTTCCAACATATTTTTAATTTTTTTGTATTTTCTCTTTCCTCTTTTTTTTTGGTTTATGTGGGGCCAAAAAAAAAGAGAGTAACAACAATAATCACCATACCGATTACCTATAGTGAGCTGTTGGATTTTTACAGGACAATTTTATGGGTTCCATGGTTCTCAATCTTTATAAGTTTGATATGACAATAATAAGGTATGAATATATATGGTAGAAATGAACTGTCCTATATTTTTCTTACTAATGCTTGCATTGGGCATGCAATTCATGAAGAAACATTACGGAATATGTGTGTCTATATGCTTTTATTCACAATCACAACCATTTGGCAAACACGCATTCTGTCCGCCAAGTGGTCCCGAAGCTTTTAACCTATTTGATCAGCACGATTAAAACAAGTTTTGCGGGATGGCTAACTAAGCAAAGTGGTCCCGAAGCTTTTAACCTATACAAAAACTCTTTGCCATAGGACAATAATTTGTAGTTTTGTTGAACAAGATGAGCACGCTTAATGAAATGTAACAAATATTCCAAATCTTTGCACTCGTTCAACACATGAACTAGAAGGTGAAATAATGAGAATGTCATAACCACATTTTTGACCTTTTTTTATTTTTTTAAAACCAAAACAATTGCAAAATACAACAAAAAAAAATCCAAAAAAGATGTTCTTGATATATGCGTTTTATTTTCGATATTTTCAATGTCTTCCTAAAAGAATTCAAAACTCAAAATTTTGTTTCCAACATGTTCAGCTACTAACAAGCCCATTTTAAAATTATTGATTAATTTTTTAACTCAATCAAGGAATGTGCGTCCTCGGTTGTGTACAACGGATTCAACCTATTCGGGTCATTTGCTTCTCCTTATTCTTGTTGGGCAGTTATACTCATGATTTACAACTTGCCACCAGAGATGCGTATAAGACTAGAGTTCATGTTTTTATAACGATCATACTCGGTCCTAACAATCTGGTTCAGGATAATAGTGGTGTTTGTGTTAAGGGATCGACTTGTAGTGAGTTTGAAATCGAGTATGATGGTAAATTAGAAGGGGTCGTTGAATTGCAATATCATAGCGAGCATAATAAAGTGTTTTTTATTTAAATATTATTGGTATGACACCACTAATAGAGAAATCAGAGTAGATTCCCATTATGGTCTGATCAAAATTAACTCAAAAGCTAGACTCCGCAACGTAAATGATGTCTTTGTTATTGTCAAGAAATGCCAGCGAATTTATTACACATACACCCCTTCCTTTAGAAAGAATCGTTCAATAGTTGATTGGTTATCTGTTTTAAAAACAAAACTCAAAGGTCGTGTTGAGGTTGAACCATATCGAGTGGGAGATGATGTCTTTCAAGTTAATGAGTTGGTTGAACCATATCGAGTTGCTCTATCGATTGACTTAAAAAAAATTAAATTTTCATATCTTCGATAATAGTGTTGTTGATGTTGAAGCTAAGGAGTTAGTTGTTGTTCTAATCTCCAGCGGACAAGCACAAGTCGATGAAAATGATGATAACAATGTTATTAAAGTTGAAAATTGTGATTTAATGAGAATGTCATAAAAAAAAGGTAAGAAATAATGAGAATAATGAACAAGAAGGTGAAATAATGAGAATGTCATAACCACATTTTTTACCTTTTCTTTTGAATTTTTTTTATGTAAAGGATAAAAAAAAACCTATAAAGGGGATAATACCAAAAATATTATTAGGGATAGTAATTTACCTATAACTCACCTTTAATATAAAGATAAGAAACTTGTAATATCCAAAATATTATTGTGAATAATACAATTCATTTACTTCTAATATAAGTATAAAATCCAGAAGGAATTTTATCTGAATTATTATTTAGGAATGACGCGACAACCAAAAAACAGAATTCCAGTTTTCCCTTGAAAGAAGCCTCAACAATAATTAATGATATTTCACCTTACCAAACCAAGTTCTTGATCTAGAAAATTAGGATTCGTTTATTATAGCAGACCTGTCATAGTAAGTCAGTAGAGATAGACTTCATCAAGCCATAACAAACAAATAAAAAACAATGCAGCTTACCTCAGGTGTGACATATTAGGGGTGTTAATACATTCCCTTCACGCAACCAGTCTCTTGCCTAGAATTTCAAAAAAAAAAAACTATTGATCAATGCAGCTAAAATGCGAGCAATAATCGCATATTTGTCAACCTATAACACAACAAAAATAAACCTATTTCTTAAATCAATGTAAAACATAAAGCCAAAAATATTCATGCTCGCAATAGAATCGAATCCAAAACCAATCCAAGTTATATTTCAAATTGTAGATGCATTACTGTTTTAAAAAATAATCTGGCTACATCTTAAGAGCTTACGCGATCAAAGGAACCAAAGATGACTTAGATGATGAAGTAGGTGAGCATGAGATAGTTGATTTCTTGTGTTTGGTAATGATAATTAGGTAGCATATGGTAACAATATTTTTCTCGACTGATGACTCGAATCCTATTGAATAGTTATTTGTTGATATATAAGCTATAATTTAGAGATGAATCATCTCCTGACCCGGTCTGCAAAACAAGACCAGCAAATCCCACCACCAATCTACACAAAAGAACCAGTTCATTCTACTGCCTCGATCTGCAAAACAACCTCTGTCATTTCAAAAAATGTTCGTGAACCAGCATACTCACTAAAATCCCTGTTATTATTTGTTTGAAAGTAATATAAAATTATTCTTGGGACCTCACTTAATAACTTAAGTTATTGGATTGAGATGGTTTTTTGATATGGTATCAGAGCCTTGTTGATCAAGTGGTTATGGGTTTGAATCTCACCACCTCCTTTTTTATTGATAAAAAATTACAAACAAGGTAGAGTGAACCTGTGCGCGCAAGTTTTAAACCCGAAAGACTTTTACTTGAGGAGGTATGTTAGAGAGTAATATAATTTTTTTTTTTTGACCTCATCTAATAACTTAACTTATTGGGTTGAGATAGTTATTTGATAGCATTATACCCACTAAAATCATCGTAGCAGCAACATCCCTTTCCACGGCAGCAACAGCCCCATCCACG
>Ga0307511_10003031_pt1 | contig 17355 bp, 25 predicted proteins | sample 13_EM_MG_FD_200266 | JGI IMG/M metagenome (GOLD analysis project Ga0307511, IMG submission 200266) | Populus trichocarpa ectomycorrhiza microbial communities from riparian zone in the Pacific Northwest, United States - 13_EM | ecosystem: Host-associated > Plants > Roots > Unclassified | place... | reverse complement strand
CCCGTCAATCCCGCTATTGATCGTCCAAAACCATCTACGCAGATAATATCTTCCTTGTTCTCACACAACCCAAAAATCGATGCACCGCAACCACCTTCTGCCAACAAATTGACCTTGAAACCAAGTAATGCCCCGCTAGCGAACACTTCAGGGTTTTCTGAGCTTTGCCTTCATCCGCTCCTTGTTACCCACTTGGAAAACAAAATGGGAGTGCTGAAGCCGACTTCTATCCAGCGTGCCGCTCTTCCCGTGTTTACTCGACCACCCTCAGTTGATATGGCTGACAGGGATGTTTTCATCCAATCTCAGACAGGCTCAGGAAAGACGCTCTCGTTCCTCCTTCCCATCATTCATGACCTTTTGCCACTCAGCACGCATTCCTACATCGACCGGTCCATTGGCACACTTGCTGTCATCATTGCCCCTACTCGAGAGCTCGCAAAGCAAATATCGGATGTTCTCGAGTCACTTCTTAAACTCAAACTGCGATCAGATGTCGAATCGGAGAACGCAGAGAATTCCCCGCGATATACCCGTTGGCTTGTATCCGGCCTTCTTTCTGGAGGTGCTACTAAAGCACACGAAAAGGCGCGCCTGAGGAAAGGTATCCCGATACTTGTTGCAACGCCTGGACGACTACTTGATCACCTCCAGAATACTTCATCCTTTAATGTGGGAAAATGCAGGTGGTTAGTGTTGGATGAAGCCGACCGTCTAATGGAACTTGGGTTCGAAGAGACTATCAAGGGTATTGTCCAAGGGCTCGATGGCCGTCAGAGATTGGCCATGCAAGCAGTGAAGGAGGGTAAGAGTTTGGAAGTCGGTGGTTGGGACTGGGACCGTCGACGGCGGACGATCCTTTGTTCAGCAACCATACGAGAAGATGTTCAAAAGCTGGCCGGGACAACTTTGATAAATCCCATCATGGTCAGAGCTCTCGATACCGAACAGGAGCCCCAGGAGATGCTGCATAAGGGGCACGGTTCTGCTAACGAGTCGTCATCTGCCAAATTCGTTCCCCCATCCCAACTGACCCAAAAGTACGTTATAGTACCACTCAAGTTGCGGCTCGTTGCTTTGGTCGCCTTGCTTCGTTTCATCCTCTCCCAAAATCAACCAAAGAAAGAGTGCAAAATTATCGTATTTCTGAGCTGTACGGATTCCGTAGACTTCCACTGGCGGCTGCTAGGAGGGACAACGATGGGAGAGAATGAACCCGATGCGAGTGACTCGGATTCTGTGGACGGGCAACTGAATGCGGGTGGGAAGTCTACGGACTTGGAACTTACTGGCAAAAAAGTAGCGGTGCAATCTGCTCTTTTACCTGGTACTCTCATCTTCCGGCTGCACGGGTCGTTGTCTACTTCGATCCGTCTTGCATCCCTCCGTGGCTTCACAGCTGCGCCATCAGCATTTCGCAAACAGCCCTCTGTATCCTCCTCGATATTACTTTGTACTTCAGTGGCCTCGCGCGGTCTTGATCTCCCCCTTGTACGGGCGATTATACAATATGATCTGCCGACCGAAGGCAGCGCCACGGAATACATACATCGCGTCGGTCGAACAGCCCGCGCAGGGAAGGGCGGAGAGGCTTGGAGTATAGTCGCTCCTAGTGAATCGGAATGGGTCAAATGGATCCAGGAGAAAATGTGGAATGATGAATCTTCATCCGATGTTCAAATGGCAAACATTGTGTTGGAGGGCACGAGTGTCGAGGACATACTGACCAAGGGATTTGGTGGCAGCGGTTCCGAGTATGAATCTCGTGCCACTAATGTGCAGCTGGCTTTCGAACGATGGGTACTGCGACAGAGAGGGGTACGCCGCTACATCGGTGCCTGGGTTGCCCTGTTGACTGTTTCTATAGCATACCGAACTCTCTCGGAAAGCCTTTTTGTCGCACATGAGGGCTTATGCAACCCATCCCACTAACGAAAAACACATGTTCCACGTCCGGAATCTCCACGTCGGACACCTTGCGAAGTCGTTTGCTCTGCGGGAGGCGCCTAAGAGCATTGGTAGCACCAATAGTAAAACCACAACCAAAGTCAGGACTTTCGACAAAAAACATAAAGCCAGAACTGGGGATGCGGCAAGTCATTCGAAAGACCACGACGTGTATATCTCCGGACGGACAGGTGATGCAGAAGCGCGAATGAAGGAGGTGGTCCGAGCTCAGGGTAGATTCCTCAAGAAGGGCGGAATGATGAAGAGCAGCGGCACGGGTGAATTTCAGCTCGCATCCGGGGCAGCTCTGGAAAAACTTGTACAAGGATATGCAACCTGACTCGAACATGATGTTCTTCGGCCGCTTCTAAACCAAAAATGTGACGCTGGTCAATCGAATAGGAAGGCGACAAGACCTGCACTCCTTGTTGAAGAAGATACTTGTAGGTCTGCCCTGTGGGCATTATCAGATTCAGTGCTGTTGTTGATCCAGTTAGAGACACATACTCTAGTGACAGCGGAATGCAAGGTGTAATGGCGAGGGAATTGCTGGGATTACAGGTCTCGTGAATTTGTGGCCGAAGGGTGTTTCCCGGCGTCATATGGTACTTTGATCCCTTGTTACCATTCAAATAGTAACACAAACCGCCTTGACTTGCATATGGAGTACCCCTTGTATCTTGGGCTAATCAATTGAAGACAAGGCGAACATATACATCAACAATTCAACCAGATTCCTTTATATGCAATCCTAATAGACACTTTCTATCACTGACACTACCTGAAACTCATGTAGGTAACCCTCGGCACCTCAAGCCTTGAGCCTATCCGTAGTCTGGAGGTTGAGCAGCGGAGGCACTCTGCGCTGCCTTTCAAGTGGAGACAAACTCCTTATCATCAGAAACGTAGAAAATTCATCAGCACAAGCACCAGTCACTGTTCCGTTAAAATGTCCCGAATTCCAGTCTTGTGACCTCGTTATTGCAAGCCCACGAGATCGGTCTACAGACAGGGGGGGTGGTATCTCTGCCTAGGAAATGAGGCTGCAACCCAAGTAGAGAGCTCTCGTCGGGTCAATTAACTGGATTGGTGCGAGTGCGTGCGGGACTCTCGACCCACTGGAATCATATATCTTAGCATTCATAATTGGCGTTGTGCATTCGTCAGGCCGAGCTTTTCGCTCCATGCATAGTACTTTCGAGTGACATCCGGTGTGACTTGTCTGCGAACGCTACTTGCAGCTGCCTCGAATGCACTCTGGGGTACCTGATCGATCATGAAGATCAATCCCACATTAAGACGTAAAAATCGACCCACGAAAGGTGCGTCGATGTCCTTCTGCATCGTCAACAACGCAGCTTCCTGACAAAGAGCAGTAATTTCAGCTCCAGTACATCCGTCAGTCTTCAAAACGTCAGAATCGTGTAATCCTTGTTCGAAAAACGGCACCAACCATTGCAGCGATGTGTTTTATATCTAGGCACTCCCCGACGCTCATCTTTTGCATTCTAATACGCAATATTTCTTCTCTTGCTTGCTGGTCTGGCAACCCAATATATAAAATGCGATCCAACCGACCTGGGCGCATCAATGCAGGATCCTAAGATTGTCAAGTTTATCGGTCAGCCATACAGAAAGAAAGAAGAGAAAACTGACGATGGTATCAGGCCTATTGGTCGCTGCGAGTATAGTCACACCAACTAGCTCTTGGACGCCATCCATCTCGTTGAGCAAACTCGTCAGGATGCCCTCATGTGCAGAATCCGAGTCCTCAGTACGTGACATCCCTAGTGCGTCAATCTCGTCCTATGGTGAAAACGATGGGTAATTGATTTACTGTACAGGCGTAAACAACGCACGAAAAAAATGATAGATGGCGATACAGAGCGAGCCTTTCTGAAAATTTCCCGTACCGCTCGTTCCGATTCCCCGACGTACTTGCTGCGGAGCTGAACAACAAAGAGCCGGTTGGCCGTACTGCCACACAGTCAAGCACGCTCGTACCTCAGGTCCTTTAACTGCAACAAAGTTGATCCCACTCTCTGTTGCACAGGCACGTGCCAAGACAGTTTTACTGCACCCAGGGGGTCCATATAAAAGAAGACCCTTGGGAGGCCGAACTCCCAATCTTCTGAAAGATTCTGGATGAAGAAGGGGCCATTCGACCATTTCGCGGAGCTTTTGGATGGCAATGGTTTGACCGCCAATATCTGAATATCTCACTGGAGGGGTCTCGAGGAAGACCGATCTCATAGCTGATGGCCGGACAGAGGGCAACGCATCGGCAAGATCTTTCAACGTAAGCACCAGATCCAAGGGTGGGGTAATTGTTTCTGCAATTGGAGAAGGTTGTTGTTTCACCCATCGTTTGATGGCCAAGGTACCGGCTTCACGAACAACTGCACCTAGGTCGGCACCTACATATCCATGGGCTCGGTTTGCAAGGGATCGGAGGTCCCCATCAGGTATCGAGTGAGGCGCTTTTGCAAGTAATACTTGCAGAATTTCAAAACGTGCATCGGGATCCGGAACGCCTGGTTGAAGAAACATAAACATACCAATATTGTGTGTGTATAACAAGTATACTTACCTATCTCGAACTCCCTGTCGAACCTGCCAGGTCTACGGAGGGCAGGGTCAATGGCATTTGGTCTATTGGTTGTACCAATGACTATGACCCGTCCCCGACCCGTGCTAGCAGATTCATCCTCCATTCCATCGAGTATAGTCAGCAGGGTCGCAACAACTCTTTTCTCTACTTCTCCACCAGGGCCTTCTTCCCGCCTTGGAGCTATTGCATCAATTTCGTCCAAGACGACGATACAGGGGCTTTTTTCTCGGGCCTCCTCGAACACATCACGAAGTCGTGCCTCCGTCTCCCCGTGGTAAGCAGACGACAGCTCTGGACCATTAATGACAAGAACCGACGACTTCGTTGATAATGCTATGGCACGTGCTAGATGAGTCTTCCCTGTCCCCGGCGGCCCGTGAAGTAATATACCTCGTGGGGGTTTCAAACCTAGTTTTAAAGTGAGATAGCATAAGAGTTACGACACACAATCGGTGGTATTTACCCACCGAAATGCGTAAAAAGCTGCGGTCTTATGAGGGGTATTTCAATGAGATCTCGGATTTGTTCGATGGTTTTGTCCAGGCCACCAACAGTAGCATATGCCTCAGATGCCGCCATGCTATGTATAGAATTTACCACAGGCTTTAAAGAAATACACCAATCAATAAGTTAAGGAATGAAGTGCTGTGGAACATACCTGGATATTTGTTGATTGATTGTCTTGATCAGCGGCACAGTCGCTTACAACGTGAACAGTAAGGTCCCATCCAGTCGTCCAGAGTGTAGCAGAACCAATAGATAAAGACTCGATATCATCCGACATGGCATTAACCAGGCCGCTTGGATCCGAAAGATCTGCTGACAAAGATTCGATACAGAATCTTCGGAACTCGCCCTCATACCGGACTTCTACGATCTGATTTGAAAACAAAAACTTTAGTCCAACTGAGAGGCATTTTATCAGCGTTCAAAAAAAATCAGGACACAGGACAAGCATGTAATTTATACTTACTGAGATGTTCGCGAAGTACCAATGTGAGCCAGCTTCGTACCTTTTCATCCTCTCGGCGACGAGGTAAAAATGGCGTAGATTTTTCTAAAGCAGTATATCGGTGGGTCTCCCTTATACGAACGAGTTTAGCTTCGCGAATATTCTGCAACGACGGTAACCAATATCCAGCACCATGGTCAGCCTTTCCGGGAACAGAAGTAATTTGGACCTGGCTGCCCTCTGTAACGCGTGCAGTAAGAAGGAGAGATCGGGACACGACAACAGCTGTGGGGAACAAAATACTAGTGGCAACAAACAGCGTTCATGGGACCAGGGTACATACAATTCTGTGGTATGTCCAAAGATGGCCACAAAACTCCAATAGAAAAGTCCTGTTCAAAGGAAGGTCAGTATCTAAGAACCAAAACCAAAACCAACCCACCAGAACCCGAGTTGAACGACCTACTGGCCCTTTCTCACCTTTTTTGTGACATTTTGATTTGGTTGTGATAATGCGACAACATCACCAGAACACAGCTTCAGGACCTTCAATGCATCTGCATGGACGATAACACGCTTGGCGGTCCGATGATCCACATCGGCAGTATCAGAAACCGCAACGACGAACTTTCCGGTGCTCATTCTGAATGGTAAGTTGAACTTCTAATAATATTACATCAGCATAAATTCGGGTAAATCATTGTCAATCAAGAACAGGTAAATTTGCCAGGTGGGCTTGCATGAAGCTTACTGCAACAAAAGGACCTTAGGAATGAAAGTACAGCCAACATGGATGGCGACCCAGCATCTGTTTCTGGCAACTAAGGCTATGATAGCATTTGGTCTTCATTTTGTTGATCAAATCGATCATCTCCCACCACTCCGATGGTAAGTACCAGTCGAGAAGGAATGACTATTGTACTAGGGCCCGCCTGCGGGACACTAGATAAGTACCAAGACTTTTCAGAGTATCGCTATGTATGTTATCAGATATTTGATGCCTGTTGATCAGCTCTCTCACTCTGGAACACTGAGATAGGTTCACAGAACATAATCCCACCTTTGACTCGGTATATTTGTGCACCCAAATTTATCCAGTTTGGTCATCATGCATCATGGGCCAAACTTCAGTTGATCATTCGAATGCCTCAAGACTTGCTTGGTGAGAGTAGCTTTGTTCCCAATTTGTTTTACTCCGACACCATCATACATACTGCGAATTATTTTCTCTCCAGACAGATCAGAGGGTTGACTGCATTGTTGTAAAGGGAAGAGATCTGTAGATGTTTCCAAGCACTAGCTCCCATGAACCCAAAGGAGACTGAAATACCAATAGCGTCCAAAGTTGCTCCACACAGATCTGAGTTCACATGGACGCGCTATCATGACCACTGCCACAATGCAGCGTCAATGGAATGGTGTCAAAGACTCGATCCTCTTTTACTTATCGCCCTCGAATTGTGCCACAGTATGTGCAACCGGAAGGGGGAAATGAACCACTTCGCGGATCACTGTAAGCCATTTTCGAAATGTTGGACAACTGCATTACCATCACCTCCATCTGTATCATTGAGCATGGTATTTAGCAATTCGTTTCGTATAGGCTTCAACTCGCACGGGCCTTCATAAAGGTTTTGTAGCAGAATAATGGATCCAAGTCATACACATGTTCATCGATAGGATCGAACAACAAAGATTTCGCATAGGTCATGAACATGTTTCTATTCTAACCCCGCCGCCTACCTAGAAGCGCACGGCACTGCTGCAACCAGCTCTGAGGAATGAAATGAAAGGATTGTCGTTCGTCTGGCACCACGCCGAGCGAGTGGCCGACCTTCATTAGGGTTTCGATGCTCCCATCGACCCCAGCGGGCCCCACCCCCATCGAGTTTTGTACCAAGTCATCGTCAAACCTGATGACTCCCGGTGGAAAAACAGCAACTGCAGTGCTTCCCCCGTACGCGAAGTATCCAAGTTCGTCTCCGCGTCTCACCTGCTTCTGAAGGGTGAAGTTAAATATGTCCCAGTAGGATCGAGGATCCTCACATACCGTTGAGGTCCAAATGATGCCGCCAACCATAAGTGCACCAACAGCAACGATAGCTATTGGCTTCTTCGAGAACTCATGTTCCACAAGTAAGACCGATCGCTTATTTCTAGTGAGAACGTCAAATTTGGCCTCGTTGACGGCTTGCGGGTTCACTATAACAAAGCTCTTCGTTAGCCAGGTTTGTTTACGTGTACACTATATCACAAGTTCACCAGTGTAATACTGCCCAACGATATCACGGGGCTCACCGAGCAGCGTGCCATCCACTGGTGAGTGAAAGCGATGATAGTCTTGGGGAGCAAGACGGAATATAGCCAGAGATCCCCCACTCAAGCTCCGACAAAGGGGGTCGCTTGGGGCAAGATCTAACAGTGTGGGTATGGAGAATTCATTCCCCTTGATCCAAAACTTCTCCGCCAGGTCAATGGTCTGATATACGACCAAGCGGCAGTCTGCTACAGAACAGAACCCTTTAGGGTTGTCCGCGTTCTGGACAGGGCGCACGCCTGGCTTAAGTCGACGATGAAAGAATTGGTTGAAGGTCTTGTACTTGTCAATATCTGGCTCGAGTAGTTCATCGAGCTGAAGGTTGTACGTCTCAATAAAGGAAGGTATGTTCCTCACGGACTCTGGTGAGTCATAGATCTCCCCTTGACGAAGGCTCAGTTCCTTAAGGAAATCTTGGATCGGCTTGCATCCTTCGAGTAGTTTGACTTGCTCCGGGCCGTAGAATAATAGATGCATGCCTAGCCGTTCATAGATAGGCATGCTCTCGAAAAAGCGCTGGTTCGTTGCCCTGATAACAACGAAGTTTCCTATGTGGTATTTGTTGGCAAGCTCCTCGAGTTCTGGAATGAGTTTGCCCAACCACGGAGCGAGAGAGTCGGCCGAGCCAAGGATGCCCTGGGTGACGTCCTCGTGCCCCTTCGCTGGAAGAGAGTGGTCAACCAGTTGTTGGAGTCCTCTGGCAATGACATCCTTGTTTGTTCGTGCAAGATGCGACGGGTGGATCTTCTCAACAGCCTTGGTGACGTTAGCCTTGTCGATGGACGCCATGATAGCAGTTGCTTTGACGAAATAACGCCTGGCAGGGGCAGATAGACCATTTTATGAGCCAGGAAGCTGAAGCCTGAAGGCCGCATTTGGACACACAACGCCGGACACGTGATCCTGATCGGCGCTGCGAAACCTGCACTGTGCATAAACCCATTTGAAGTGTTGACATTGGTGAAAGAAAATATCAAAGTCACTGAAATCAAAGAGCTTAGCTATACGCCCTTCAACATGCTACACGCCACCAATTTTCGAGCTACTTGCAAGAAGCCTGCAAGTCAAACATTCAATCGATGCCATATAGCTTTGTGCTTACCGAATTCCGGTCCTCCAGAGACTAAGATCTTTAATCCCAAGTTCAGTCGCTATGGTGGGGTTTCTCTCAGCGCTCAAGCCGCAATGAATGACTATTAATGACACCGTATCTACTACCCCTATCAACAACTAATTGACTCGCGTCGAAGCCAAAGTAAGGAAAATTGCGATAAAGTGCTACAGTATGTCCAAGAGTCCACTGGATCATGAATAGATGGGGTATCAAACGACCAGCGCTGAAGTGTATGGTGAAAGGACGAGTATGAGTGAAGGTAAACATCGTGGGGGACGTAACTATGACTTGCTCTCTCAGGAAGAATGAACGAATTGGTAAGGCGAGCGACGGGATCGTTGGGAATCAAGGATGTGCCATAACATTCTCTGCAGCATGTGTATTAGCGGCAGAGTGTCCTAATATGAGTGATGTGGATGAAATGACAGCATGTAGTAAAGCAAGTAAAGTGGGCGCTAGAGATGTAAGGCGACCTCACAAAACCCGCCACCACAAAGCTGCAACTGTCATCCGGCACAGCGGATACGAAGGATGGATGTTGTAAGGGTTTCCTGGAATATTTGCCATGCATCGCGTTTACTCATATCGCACATTGTGGTTGTTGCGTCGCCCTCGATCTCGCCACTCGATAGCGTGCGCTACCCAACTAGCCATGTCGACCTCCCTTTCTGCATCCATCTTCATCCACGGATGCGCCTATGCATGGATTAACGAACGTGAAGCAGCCATGAGGCATAGTGCACTCACGAGAAGCTCTGAGTAGGTCGCACGCTCTTCCGCATTCTTCACCAAACATCGGCTTACCCAATGACGCGCCTCCGGAGACCAACGTCTCACGACGCGTTTTTCGGAGGTGACAAATCCATCCAAGCCCTCTTCAAGGCCTTCTTGATCATCATCAGGGAGACCAGGGGCCTCGCCATCAACAATGGCGCTAAGTTGCGCGAACACATTTTCATATGTTTCTGGTGGGTAGGGGTACCTGTGTTATAGCGTTCCCGAAAGATAGGGAAGACTTTGGTCAAGATATTGTATGGGCAAGTCAAGGAGCGGGCACTCACTTTCCCCTCGCAATCTCTACAATCGAGAGACCCAGAGACCAAATGTCAGCGCTGACAGTGTATGAAGTGAACGAGTCATCGACATTATTTAACGATGAAGAACCCTTAATCCGCTCAGGCTAAGTAGTGTAAAGTTCGATAGAGAGTAAGTTGCGGACGATCAGTGCACATAAGTGAGTGATGACAACGCAATACTCACAGCCATGTAGCTCTGACAGCCGACATTGGTGCGCGCGATACTTTTCTCCAATTGACCACTGACGCCAAAGTCGCATAGCTTGACTTGCCCTTTGTGGTTGACAAGGACATTTGTTGGTTTGACGTCACGATGCATGACGCCAAGCTCGTCCTTTAGAAAGGCAAGGCCACGCGTCATGGATGATGCTATGCGGGCCAGCTGTTCATCGTTCGTTGGAACTGGGTTTGATGTCCAGGCAGATCCAGGGGTGGACGATATACTGGGTGGGAGAGAGATATTCCCATTTGGGAAGCAGCACAAAGAGGCCAGCGAACCACCGTCCATGTACTCCATGCAATAGTATACGCAGGACTCGACGAAGAATGCGCCATAAAACTCCACGATATGTGGAGTTATCGCGCGATGAAGAATATCAAGTTCCATGAGGATTCCGTTAAGTTTGGTCGAGTCCAGTTCCAATCGTATCTCCTACGACACCCAGCATAAGAGGGTCAGTAACCGAACGTAGCGTATCTGACACAAACAACACACTTTCATGGCCATCTCGACATTGGTTGGTTTGTGAAGAACTTTTTTAACGGTGCCGTAGTTCCCACGGCCGAGTTCTTGTTGGAGGTCGAGTTGGTGCATGTTAATGGCAAATGAGGATCCGTTCGAAAAGTCGACACCGGTTGCATGTAAAACTGCTTTGCCAGCAAAGTTAAGCCGTCCTGATGGGTCACTGTTGGCATATGAAATCAAGATCTAGATCGGGTTGATAAAAGAAAGTGCACGACGAACACGATCTTGTTAAAATTGGCAAAAGGGGTATCAAAAGTCGAGGACGTTCTTTGAGAGGCTTCGGCAAGTGAGGGTCTGCCTGCCCCAAGACCAGCAGCAATGGCACCTCCGCCTACGTCACCATGAATGTCAGAAAGTCTAAAGCCAGGCCTGTTCCGCCTAGCCGGAGTGGAAGAAGGTACTCCACGACCACGAGGCGAAGGGGATGGCGGAGGAAATGACTGGGGCTGGTGTACAAGTGGATGAACGCTGTCGTTGAGGTGGGTCCGTTGAAGTGCCTGAGCGGCAGAGTCTATTGAGAAGGAGGTAGAACCAGCCGACGCGGCAGCACCGCGGTTGAGCATCTGAGCAGTATTGTAGCCAAAATTGTGGAGACGAAGATGCACTTACTGCTGTCATTTTAGCCTGCAAGGATGGGGGGATTGGGGCATTCCCTGGTCTGTTCGCGAGCATACCGCTGAGCGTGTTTCTTGGGACGCCATGTGACTGCGGGGACCGAGATACAGGTCTTTGAGATGCGAGCGGTGTTGGGCAGGGTCGTTGAGAAGGAGAAGTTGACAGCAATGAAGACGAGGGGGCGTCCTGCTGGATACTTTGCTGTTCTGACACGGACGAGGACTGCATCGGATCAGACTCGACGTTGGAGGACAACTTGACGATAATCGAGAAATATATACTCGGGTCATGTGACAGGTTCGCGGATGTAGTCACGCGTCACACCACGCTGATAACACGTTTAGTGGCAGCCTATTAGGCTATGCAGTCTATTCATTAATCCTTGTCTATCGGTTGCTTCGTTTGTGCCAGCTTTCATTGCGTCTTCTCTCTTGCTATGTCATGAACTCCAGGCTCTGCGATCGTTCCCCAAGTATGAGTGTTCATAGCCCGGACTCGCCTTTCCTGCCCGATGGAGTTTTTCTGCTTGGTTCTCATTCTACCTCATCGACTCGATGACGTAGTGTAGTGACGTTTCATCCCCCCTGGAGAACTGTACAACCCGCGCGGTACGTGCTTATTATTCTTCCAAGTTTCCACATCGCCTACGGCCCTACTAGCGCTAGCCGCAGTGACACGCTATTATTCCACATACACGCCACTTGGCCATGCCTCCGCAGCCAACAGAAACTGGTTATACAGGCAGCCATTTATTACCTGTCGGAGCTCATTTCGCGTTTAGAGAAAATGGACGATAAGAACAGAAACGACTTAATTCTCATGCCGTCCTTCCGGGTGGCAGCCCTTTTGTTCCACTAAAGCGCCCATGGCCTTGGCTACGGCGATTTTACTTATATCTGATATTCTCTGACACAGGACGCTTGATGGGAGCGGATCGATGTACATACCACCACAGATGATGAGCAAATGCTGTGGGGCGAGCCCCTTTCTCCTAGAGGCTAAATCTCACTCATCTTCTGATGCCATGTTCCGACCCGGTTTTGGGCGGCCTTCATTGGACATTTGATGCACCCACTCTGATGACAGGCACTCACCACATAAGCTCTGATAACACGCCAGGGCAAGTTTCTCTCCTTCGTTGGTGTTCATGAGGTCAACCTATCATATGACTCAGGAATGTGAAGGATTCACGAATTACGTTTCAAGTGTGAATCCGCGAGTTGTTATGATCGTGGCTGCACGCCCACGCTCTACAGTGGTTAATGAAAATGCTGCACACCGCATCGACCCCGCAACATGTCATTATCACGCTCGGGACAAAAGCTACTATGTACACGTTTGCTAGTTTGTTTGCCGGATCTTCTGCAGCAGTCCACAGCTTCCATACAAGTAATAATGCATTTGGACTCATCAGTGCAAGGATACGGTTACACCTGGCCTTGATGAATGTGACATCCGCCATACATGGCGGTGTAGAATACGAAGTTGGGCTGGTTGGTGTCACCGACCCTCAGCTAAACTTATAGTGTCAGAGCGCCTGTACGTCAACTCAAAAAACCCGGCCACATAATCAAGTGTCTGGCCCCGGGGGCCTTGAACTGGTAGTCTCGTAGCCAGTGTCGATGCGGACTGCGCCGCCTAAGCTAAATACAAGGGGCGTTACAGCGAATTTTGGATTTCATTCTGGCGGGAACCAAGCTCTACGCCCCTTTTTCACGTTGGTTAGGCTGTCACCTTGGCTCCCAAACGACGCGCCTGGAAGGCATGCAGCCCAATCCACGGACAGGTTTGGAAATACACCAAATCTAATCGTATTGCAGATCAGTGATTGAGAAATCCCTACTTGTCGGTGAAGGTTATGGGATCAAATCTGGTCCAAATTTAGCCGTTCTAACACGCTCCGGGAAGAACAGAGAGACCGAAACGTCGCAGCACTCAAGCATTGCACCTTCGCCCAGCTACATAAACTATCGGTGGTCCTATTCAGGTAACCCTGGGGCTGGATTTAGAACACGAGGACTAGGGACAGCGACACGGTGGAAGTCAAGAAGGGTCAAAGGCGCTGCATCCGTAGGAAAATACAACGAATAACTCACTATTGATGCCGCAGTTATATACCCAGGCGATCTCAGTCCTTCCTTCGAGAAATGCGCGTAGACGTTCATCGATCGATTCGTGGCGTCAATAACATTTGATTTCACCACGACGTTTGTCCACATGAATAAAACCGAGTAACTGTGGGACCATAAAGGAATGGGGAGTGATTTACATTTAAAGCGGTTACATGCATTTTGCACGCAGTGCAAGCAGACGGGACCTCTTTGTGGAGTTGATAGACAATAAGCTGTCCCTTGGCAAACTGTTGGTACCATGACCGTCCCTGCTTTGATAGATAGTGACTGAAATACCAAGGAGGGCAGGTCGGAGCCACGATATAAATTCTCTGCAGTGACGGTGACAACGTCAGCAGCTGATAATCTTGGCTAGTCGGGCCCAGGAAACGGTCACCCCTCCAGGACCTTGGCCAATTCGTTTGCAATCGCGGCTATAGTATTTGGTTCTTGTCTGGAGGACATCCTGCCGGGTCATGACAAGCTACCATAATACTGCGTAAAGTCCGCGACGTTGAGACTTTTCCAGAGGATGCCGTATCGGTCTAGACAGGGAGCATGACAGATGCGAAGGCACGTTCCATACTTTGACGCTCAAATCTGGATGTGATTGCTTGTTTGCTCGACCGCCTTTGGGAAGTACAACCCAACGAAATCGACGAAAGATAAAACAAACCAGAATTCTGATCTGTAGGTTTGATAGGACCGCACAAGACACAAAGGGGTCTTACCTCCCACCCGCTCGGCTAGTTCGTGCAGGCACCGCACAACCAGCGCACGGTGCATGACCTTGGCCCGCGTGGTCGCTGAAAGTCGAGAACCAGAACTTGTGTTCGCGATGGCTTCTGGAAACTCCGAAACTTGCTGATTGGTTGCAGTTGGACCAGCGGGATCACCATTAGTAAAGCAAGACTCTTATGATAGGTCAAGAAACGACACATACGGGGAATCAAAGGTACGTACCTGAAGGCTCCCAAAAATGTACAATGACTTCAAGACGTCAGATAACGAGCTTGCATAGCAACCTTCGGATCTGGAACGACTCTTCGAGGACATGCCATGGTTTGAAAGTGGACGTTGACAATACCTAGTGTTGAGATCACACCTGTCGTGCACTTCCCTGTTCGCCTGGTAATGATGGATCTTCTAGCCCTGGTTGCGGCAACCTTTCGAAACAGAAGTTCTGATGCATTCGAGCCATGTGGATGAGGCCATCACCATCATGCGCCGTAACCCTGCGGGTGGAGGTATACTTTGATGGGTCTAACTCGGCTATTCCCTGCATGCCGTACAGAGGGCAAACCGGCAGAGCACCGGTCTCGGAGTAAGCTTAAAGCAGAGGCGGTGTAGTCGGCGGTGACAATGATTAATAATCGTTGTGACCTCTGGCCCATCAGCCTGAGGCAAAGCTAACCTCTCCTGTCACACTCTGCCGCAAGACTTCAACTCTCGACGGTGTGCGCCAGTCCACCACCATCCTGGCGAGGATGGGGAGCTCAGGCACCTGGCCCGTCACTGCTGGTGTACTCGGATACGTCGAGTGGGCCGTCTCTGCATGCCGACGAGACTCGGGCACAGACAACATCCTCACCACTCTGCCTATGCTGACAACAGCCCTCATCTTACACCTACTATGTACTTCAACATTGGCAATATGTAAACTACACAAATAAATCTATTGCAACTGCAAGGTGTAAACTAAATATGAACAGGCAGTGCTGTGGCCTGGCTGCCTGGTGCTAAGATAATGAGTGCAGGATATGATACTTATGAGTGATACGACTGAGGGCGCGAGAAATATAGCTGGGCAAGCTTAGACACACAAGAAGTCTAGAGGAACGACTATCTTCATCTACGAAGAGAGTCTGGCTTAGGGAGACTAACAAGAAGTAGGGCGAGGAGATTCGGACTTCAGGCTTCAAGTTGCAGGCTAGTCTGAATATATACTGCTCGTAGGTTAGAGATGATTGTATCCGTGGCTGCGGCGTGCGCCTGCGATGGCATCCGCCATCCACCATCCGCGTTCGGCGTCAACTTGCTGTTGGAGTCGGCCTCAACACCTGGCTGCCTGGCTGTGCTGCTGTCATCTGTGGTGGTAGTGCCAGCACTGGCTGCATGCTCCACATCGTCGTCGCCTGCAATTGTGTTGGCTGGCCTCGTCATTGTCCCCAGGCCCCTCACATTGAAGTGTGACATGAAACAAAAAATCAGTGATATATTCAATATAAGGTGTCTATTTTTTTGGTATTTGATCAGATTAGCAGCACGGAGCAAAAAGGGGTGCTTATGTCATCTTTTTATTAGCCGAGTTAGACCCATCATCGAAGGATCCCTCCTGTGGGTGACACTATGCCACAAACCTTATGTTAAACCTTTGGAAGAAGGCGGAAGATACCTACCACATTCCGCGTGCATTCGTGAACACGCACAAAAATGATCAGTTTCTCGTTGAGCTTGAGACGAGAGTTGTTATATTACATAATTTACTGGAGGGCGTGGTATTTACATTTATTTGTATCTGAGCTGTTCTCTAGTGCGGTAGATCTTCAGTCAATCTATTCCAGTTTCAGTTCAGGTTTCAAGGTATTTGCACGGGGCCAGGAGAATAACGCTCACAGCGCACCAGTGAGCTACATAGGAATGTCTTTCGATGGTATGTATGAATAAATGAAAATTCTAGAATTCAAATGTCCCCACGTTGCTGAGTCAGCCCAAGTCAATATCCAACCGCCCAAGTTCAACACGAAATATACTCCTACCCTCCCCCAATCCACCTCCATAAGATATGGTCTCGACGCAGCCCAGTCACGAAGGTTCTCAAGAGCCAGTCCCAATAACCCCAGGAGGAACGTACTCTATCCAGGTGGGCTAGCGCTCTTTTTTTTCACACATGCCGCAGCTGAACCTGCTGACTCATCAACCTCATAGACAGTCTCGGTTGGGTGTAAACTCTACGTCAGGAGACCAACCCCAGATGGGGGGCAAGAAGAACGGCTAGCGGAGGTCCTATCTATTCGTGATAAACCCACAAATCCATATGCCTACCGTTCGACAAGAAGCAACGTGAAAGAGGAGGAGCACGACTCTCCAAAGGTCGAAGACAGATGGGAGTACTTCGTGCACTGGGATCAGTTCAATAAGCGTTTGGACGAGTGGGTCGCGGGCTCGCGACTTGTCCTGAGCAGAGATCTGGAATGGCCGCGCCCCAAGCCACCACCGGGGAAGAAATCCGGACCTGGCACACAGAAGGTGCCCAGCAATTTGCAACGGACACAATCGTTACTGAAGAAAGCAACCAGCAACGCAGCAGCCGCTGCATCCCCGACACCCATCTCGACTCCAGCGGCTAGTATCGGACTAGGGTATCATTCGCCATCGCCTGCTCCGTCACTGAAGCGGAATGGTTTTCACGAGGAGCAAGAAGAGGAAGAAGAGGAAGAAGAGCCCGAGGACGACGACCCTGATGCCGAGGGCGAGATGGACGTGGATGCCGAAGGCGAAATAATAGAGGGGGAAGCGTTCGACCTGACGGCTTCCCCCACAGACCCCCCACCGTCCATCGCTACCTTTAGCAAAGAGCAGGAAATTGAAAAGCTTCGAACGTCCGGGTCGATGACCCAGTCGATTTCCGAAATCGCACGTGTTAAGAATCTCAACCGTCTCCAAATTGGCAGGCATGAGGTAGATGCATGGTACTTCAGCCCTTATCCCAAAGAATACGCGCATCTACCCGTGCTATACATTTGCGAGTTTTGCCTGTCATACTTTCCGTCCTCCTTCATGCTCTCTCGGCACCGCAGCAAATGCACATTACTCCACCCGCCTGGAAACGAGATCTATCGATATGAGGACATCTCTGTGTTTGAA
>Ga0307511_10003030_pt1 | contig 17361 bp, 11 predicted proteins | sample 13_EM_MG_FD_200266 | JGI IMG/M metagenome (GOLD analysis project Ga0307511, IMG submission 200266) | Populus trichocarpa ectomycorrhiza microbial communities from riparian zone in the Pacific Northwest, United States - 13_EM | ecosystem: Host-associated > Plants > Roots > Unclassified | place... | reverse complement strand
TCGTACCGCCCATGCCGCCGCCACCGCCGAAGCCGCCGCGCGTACCGCCGGTCCCGCCGGGAGCCGTACCGCCGCCGGGCAACTCCCCGGTCGTACCGCCCTGTTGGCCACCGGCCGTGCCGCCGGCCGTGCCGCCGGTCGTGCCGCCGGTCGTGCCGCCGGTCGTGCCGCCGGTCGTGCCGCCGGTCGTACCACCGCTCGGCGCTCCGCCGCCCTGCGGCACCTCACCCGTGCCGCCGCCACCCGGCGTCATCCCGCCGGGGGCGGTGCCGCCGCCGGGCAGTTCGCCGCCGGCCTGACCGGCACCCTGCTGGGTGCCGCCGCCGGGACCGCCCTCGCCGCCGCCGAAGCCGCCGCGGTTGCCGCCCCCGCCGGGACCGCCGCCCATGCCGCCGCCCGTGGACGGACCGGCCGTCGGGTTGGTGCCGCCCATGCCGCCGCCGGTACCGCTCGACGCGGCCGGAGTCACGGCGTACGCCGTCGGACCGGCCAGCGCCGCGATGATCGCCGCCGCGATGGACGCGGTGAGGAGCCGACCACGGTTGCCGGAGCGGAAGACGAACAGGCCCACGATCGCGAGGACCATCAGCACGCCCACCGTCGGCCACAGCCAGGTGTTCCAGCCGGAGGCGCGGCGCAGGACGACGATCGCCCAGATTCCGGTGACCGCGAGGCCGGCCGGGAGGACCCAGGACCAGCGGGCGTCGCCGCTGCGGAAGGCGCGCCAGAGCATGACGCCGCCGCCACCGCACAGGGCTGCGATGCCGGGAGCGAGCGCGGTCGTGTAGTACGGGTGCATCGTGCCCTGGGCCATGCTGAAGGTGACGTAGTGGAGCAGGGTCCAGCCGCCCCACATGACCAGCGCGGCGCGGGTCGCGTCGGTGCGCGGGGCGCGGCCGACCAGGACCAGGCCGGCGATCAGGGCGATCGCGGAGAAGGGGAGCAGCCAGGAGATCTGGCCGCCGAGGATGTCGTTGAACATCCGGCCGAGGCCCGCGGTGCCGGCGAACGTACCGCCGCCTCCGCCACCCCCGCCTCCGCCGCCGTTGCCCTCGCCGCCGAAGACGCGGCCGAAGCCGTCGTAGCCCATGATCAGGTCCCAGGCCGTGCCGTCCGTGGAGCCGCCGATGTAGGGGCGGTCGGCGGCGGGGACGAGGGAGACGGCCGTGGCCCACCAGAAGCTTGAGACGGCCAACGCGACCGTGGCCACGGCCAGTTGGACGAGCTTCTTCTTCCAGCCGAGCTTCGACGCGAAGAGGTACACGGCGAAGACGGCGGGCAGTGCGATGTAGCCCTGGAGGAGCTTGGTGTTGAAGGCGAAGCCGAAGCAGACCGCGGAGCCGACCAGGGGCAGCAGCTTCTCGGTGCGCACGGCGCGCAGGCCGAGGGCCGCGCCCGCCACCATCAGCAGGACGAGGAGGGTGTCGGGGTTGTTGTCGCGGTTGATGGCGACCGTGATCGGGGTGAGCGCGAGGACCAGCGCCGCGATGGTCGCGGCCACGTGGCCGAAGTACCGCTTCACGGAGGAGTGCAGGATCCAGATCGTGCCGAGCGCGGCGGCGACCTCCGGCAGCATCATCTGCCAGGTGCCGAAGCCGAAGATCCGGCACGACAGGCCCATCACCATCAGGGAGAAGGGCGGCTTGTCGACCGTGATGAAGTTGCCCGCGTCCAGCGAGCCGAAGAACCAGGCCTTCCAGCTCTGCGTGCCGCTGTAGATGGCGCTGCTGTAGAAGCTGTTGAGGCTGGAGCCGGTGAGGTTCCAGGAGTACAGCACGGCAGCCAGGACCATGATCGCGACCAGCGCGGGCAGCGACCAGCGGGGCGCCTTCTCGGGCGGTGCCGTCTCGGGTGGGGCCGGCGGCGGCCAGTCGGCGGACGCGGGTTCGGTGTGGGGGTGTGGATCGGTGGCAGATGTCACCCGGCCATCGTGCGAAGGCAGGGTGGGTGCGTGCTGTGCCGGACCTAGTGCTCGGCTGTGAATTCGCAAAGGCCCGGGTAACGGGTCGTACAACCGTTCCCCAACCCGTACAACCTTTCATGCCTTCCTGTGAGTCAAGTCATGCATGACTCAATGGATATCCCGCCGGGCCAGAGTGCTGGCGGCCGGCGTGGGCGCCGGGGTGCTCATACCCGTGCTGGCCGCCGCGACTCCCGCTGCCGCGGCCACCCCGACGGTCAGCTGTACGTCCGCCAAGGCTGGCCTCGCCGACAAGCTGAAGAAGGACATCACCGCCGCCCTCGCGACCCGTAAGGGAACCGTCGCCGTCGGCCTCTACGACCGCAAGACCAGCACCACCTGCACACTGCGGGCGACGAGCGCCTACGACTCGGCCAGCACCGTCAAGGTGACCGTGCTCGCCACGCTGCTGTGGGACGCGAAGAAGCACAACCGCTATCTGACGACGCGCGAGACGACGCTCGCCACGGCCATGATCACCAAGTCGGACAACGACGCGACCTCCACCCTGTGGAGGCAGTTGGGCCTGACGAAGATCAAGGGCTTCCTCGCCGCCGCCGGCATGACGCAGACCAAGCCGGGCGCGAACAACTACTGGGGTCTGACCCAGGAGACGGTGACCGACGAGCAGAAGCTGCTCAAGCTGGTCACCGCCAAGAACACCGTGCTGAGCGACAACTCCCGTGCGTACATCCTGAAGTTGATGAACCAGGTGATCTCCAGCCAGCGCTGGGGCACACCGTACGGAGCCCCGTCGGGCGCCACCGTGCACGTCAAGAACGGCTGGCTGCAGCGCTCCACGCACGGCTGGCGCGTGCACAGCCTGGGCACCTTCGACGGAGGCGGCCGCGACTACATGATGTCCGTGCTCACCCAGGACAACAGCACGATGAGCTACGGGATCACGACGATCCAGGGTGTCGCGAAGGCCATTCACAAGGACCTCGCCTAACAGACCCACAGGGATCTCGCGTAACTAGTAGGCCTCCCGCCCGTCACCCACCCGTCCTACGGTGGCGCCCATGCGCCTGAGAACCGTACTCGCGACCGCGACCGCCGGCCTGGCGGCGGCCACCTGCCTCACCGCCGCCGGGCCCGCGAGCGCCGTCAGCAACTCCCGTACCAGCAACGCCTGTTCGTCGTCCGTCTCGATCGACCGCTTCTCCGACGCGCTCGACAAGACGACGTACGACGGCACCTTCGTCGGCAACTTCTCCGCGCTCGCGGTGGACAAGGACGGCTCGCTCGCCGCGCTGGAGGACCGTTCCTCCCTGTTCGACCTGGACGCGAAGACCCTCCAGCCGAAGCGGGTCGTCCCGCTCGCCGACGAGAACGGCGCCGCACTCGACTCCGAGGGCCTGGTCGTCGACCGGGACGGCACCCGCCTCATCACCTCCGAGACCGAGCCGTCGATCCGCCGCTACTCCGTCGACGGCAAGATCCTCGACCGCCTCCCGGTCCCGTCCTCCCTCCTCGTCGCCCCGGCCGGCCGGGCCGTCTCCAACCAGACCTTCGAGGGCCTGACCCTGCTGCCCGGCGGCCGTACGCTCCTCGCTTCGATGGAGTACCCGATCGCCGGCGACACCTCGGGCGCCGTCCGCTTCCAGACCTGGACCCGGACCAAGGGCGACCACTTCGAGCTCGCCGCGCAGTACGCCTACAAGACCGACGCCGCCTTCCTCGGCGTCCCCGAGGTGCAGGCCCTCCCCGACGGCCGCCTCCTCGTCCTGGAGCGCGGCTTCACCAGCGGCGTCGGCAACACCGTCCGCCTCTACCTCGCCGACCCGCGGCACGCGACGGACACCAGCGGGATCGACACCCTCACCGGCCAGCCCGGCGTCCGCCTCGTCAAGAAGACCCTCCTCGCCGACATCGCCGACTGCCCGTCCCTCGGCGCGACGGCGAAGCAGCCCCAGCCCAACCCCCTCCTCGACAACATCGAGGGCATGGTGATCACCGGCCGGGAGAAGGGCAGCTACAAGGTCCTGCTGGTGAGCGACGACAACCAGAACGCGGTACAGACGACGCGGTTCTACTACCTCCGGGTGCGTGTCTGACCCACCGGCCCTCCCGCTGTTTGTTGCGGAGGGATGAAATCCGCTCCGTTTCGCGTTGGTGCCTTCCGTAGATCGGCGAACGGAAGGCACCCGCGTGGCAGCGAAGCAGGGGGAGACACAGGGCTGGGCCCGAAGGCTCGCCGGATACGCCTGGCGATACCCCAAGGACGTGGTCCTGGCCCTCGGTGCCTCCCTCGCCGGTATGGCGGTCATGGCCGTCGTCCCGCTGGTCACCAAGGTGATCATCGACGACGTGATCGGCGGCCACACCCGCTCCATGGCCCCCTGGGCCGGCGCCCTGATAGCCGCAGCCCTTCTCGTCTACGTCTCCACCTACATCCGGCGTTACTACGGCGGCCGGCTCGCCCTCGACGTCCAGCACGACCTGCGCACCGAGATGTACGGCACGATCACCCGCCTCGACGGCCGCCGTCAGGACGAGCTGTCCACCGGCCAGGTCGTCGGCCGCGCCACCAGCGACCTCCAGCTGATCCAGGGCCTTCTCTTCATGCTCCCGATGACCATCGGGAACGTCCTGCTCTTCCTGATCTCCCTCGCGATCATGGCCTGGCTGTCGCTGCCGCTGACCCTGGTCGCCCTGGCCGTCGCCCCCGCCCTCGGCTTCATCGCCCGCCGCAGCCGCAGCAAGCTCCACCCCTCCACCTGGTACGCGCAGGCCCAGGCCGCCGCCGTCGCGGGAGTCGTCGACGGCGCCGTCAGCGGCGTACGCGTGGTGAAGGGCTTCGGCCAGGAGGACCAGGAGACCGGGAAGCTGCGCGAGGTCGGCCGCCGCCTCTACGCGGGCCGGCTGCGCACGATCCGGCAGAACGCCCGCTACACCCCCGCCCTCCAGGCCGTCCCCGCCCTCGGCCAGGTCGCGATGCTCGCGCTCGGCGGCTGGCTCGCGGTGCGCGGTCACATCACGCTCGGCACGTTCGTCGCCTTCTCCACCTACCTCGCCCAGCTCGTCGGCCCGGTCCGCATGCTCGCCGTGGTCCTCACGGTCGGCCAGCAGGCCCGCGCGGGCACCGAGCGCGTTCTGGAACTGATCGACACCGAACCGTCGATGACTGACGGCACCAAGGAACTCCCCGCCGACGCCCCGGCCACCGTCGAGTTCGACGACGTCTCCTTCGGCTACGACGACGACCGCCCGGTACTGAATGGCCTCAGCTTCGAGATCCGCCCCGGCGAGACCCTCGCGGTCGTCGGCTCCTCCGGCTCCGGCAAGTCCACGGTCTCGCTCCTGCTGCCCCGCTTCTACGACGTCACCCACGGCGCCGTCCTCATCGGCGGCCACGACGTCCGCGAACTCACCCTCGACTCCCTCCGCGCCGCGATCGGCCTGGTCCCCGAGGACTCCTTCCTCTTCTCCGACACGGTCCGCAACAACATCGCCTACGGCCGCCCCGACGCGACCGAGGAGGAGATCCTCACCGCCGCCCGCGCCGCACAGGCCGACCGGTTCATCAAGGAACTCCCCGAGGGCTACGACACCACGGTCGGCGAGCAGGGCCTCACCCTCTCCGGCGGCCAGCGTCAGCGCGTCGCCCTCGCCCGTGCGATCCTCACCGACCCGCGCCTGCTGGTCCTGGACGACGCGACCTCGGCGGTGGACGCGCGCGTCGAGCACGAGATCCACGAGGCCCTGAAACAGGTCATGGAGGGCCGGACCACGCTGCTGATCGCGCACCGCCGCTCCACCCTCAACCTCGCCGACCGCATCGCCGTCCTCGACGCCGGCCGCCTCGCCGACATCGGCACGCACGACGAACTCCAGCAGCGCTCACCGCTCTACCGCCGTCTCCTCACCGACCCCGACGAACTCGGCGGCGTCTCGCCCGGCCACGCCCTGCCCGTCGCCGCACCGGCCGAAGACACCTCCGTACGCGCGGAGTTGGACGCGGAGTTCGACGCCGAGCGCGGGCTCACGCCCCGGCTGTGGACCGGCGACCGCGAACCCAAGGACACCGCGCTGTCCGGGATGCCCGCGACACCCGAACTCCTCGCCCAGGTCGACGCGTTGCCCCCGGCGACCGACACCCCCGACATCGACGAGGCGCGCGCGGTGCGTGCCGAGGACTCGTACGGACTGCGCCGGCTGCTGCGCGGTTTCGGCGCCCCGCTGCTGATCAGCCTCGGCCTGGTCGCCGTGGACGCGAGCATGAGCCTGCTGCTGCCGGTCATGATCCGGCACGGCATCGACCAGGGCGTGACGAAGATGGCGATCGGCGCGATCTGGTCCGCCTCGCTGCTGGCGCTCGTCGCCGTGGCCGTCCAGTGGGTGGCGCAGCGCGGCGAGACGAGGATGACCGGACGCACCGGGGAGCGGGTCCTCTACACGCTCCGCCTCAAGATCTTCGCGCAGCTCCAACGCCTCGGACTCGACTACTACGAGCGGGAGTTGACCGGCCGGATCATGACGAGGATGACGACGGACGTGGATGCGCTGTCCACGTTTTTGCAGACCGGGCTCGTCACGGCCTTCGTCTCGGTCGTCACCTTCTTCGGCATCATGGTCGCCCTGCTGGTGATCGACGTACAGCTCGCGCTCGTCGTGTTCGCGACTCTCCCGCCGCTCGTCGTCGCCACGTTCTTCTTCCGCCGGGCGAGCGTGAAGGCGTACGAACTCGCCCGTGAGCGCGTGTCGTTGGTCAACGCCGACCTCCAGGAGTCGGTGTCGGGGCTGCGGATCGTGCAGGCGTTCCGGCGCGAGCGGGACGGCGGCAGGCGGTTCGCCGAGCGCAGCAGCAGCTACCGCGAGGCCCGTACGCGGGGCCAGCGGCTGATCTCGGTCTACTTCCCCTTCGTGCAGTTCCTGTCGTCGGTGGCGGCGGCGTCCGTACTGATCGCGGGCGCGGGACGGGTGGACGACGCGACCCTGACGACAGGCGCACTGGTCGCCTACCTCCTCTACATCGACCTGTTCTTCGCCCCGGTCCAGCAGCTCTCCCAGGTCTTCGACGGCTACCAGCAGGCCACGGTCTCCCTGGGCCGCATCCAGGAACTCCTCCAGGAACCGACCTCCACCCGAGCGGCCGACGAACCGCTCGAAGTCCTCTCCCTGCGCGGCGACATCGCCTTCGAGGACGTGCACTTCGCGTACGGCGCTGACGAAGAGGCCATCGGGGGCGTCGAGTTGAGGATCCCCGCCGGCCAGACGGTCGCCTTCGTCGGCGAGACGGGCGCGGGCAAGTCGACGCTCGTGAAGCTGGTGGCCCGCTTCTACGACCCGACGGGCGGCCGGGTCACGGTCGACGGCACGGACCTCCGGTCCCTGGACATCACGTCGTACCGCCACCACCTGGGCGTCGTCCCTCAGGAGGCGTACCTCTTCCAGGGCACCGTCCGCGACGCCATCGCCTACGGCCGCCCCGAGGCCACCGACGCCGAGGTGGAGGCGGCGGCCCGCGCGGTCGGCGCGCACGAGATGATCGCCACGCTGGACGGCGGCTACCTCCACGAGGTCGCCGAGCGCGGCCGCAACCTCTCGGCGGGCCAGCGCCAGCTGATCGCCCTGGCCCGCGCGGAGCTGGTGGACCCCGACATCCTCCTCTTGGACGAGGCGACAGCAGCCCTCGACCTGGCCACAGAAGCCCAGGTCAACCAGGCCACCGACCGCCTCGCCGGCCGCCGCACCACCCTCGTCGTGGCCCACCGCCTGACGACGGCGGCCCGCGCGGACCGGGTCGTGGTGATGGATCACGGCCGGGTGGTGGAGGACGGCACGCACGACGAGCTGCTCGCGCTGGGCGGGTACTACGCCGAGCTGTGGCGGACTTTCGTCGGAGAGGATGCGCCCGCGACCGCGGCCTGACCTGCGCGGGCTCGCGGCCACACCGAGCGCCGGACGGAGTCCGGCCGCCGTCTCGATGCCCGGGAGGCCCGCCAGGGCCGAGCGGTGCGAGAGCGGCGTGGGGAGGTTCTGCCCACGGCCGGGTGGTGGAGGACGGCACGCACGACGAGCTGCTGGCGCTGGGCGGGTACTACGCCGAGCTGTGGCGGACTTTCGTCGGTGCGCCCGAGGCCGAGGAGTCGGTCGGTACGGTCCGCTGAGGGGCGCGCAACCGTTCGACATACGTCTTGCGTCCGTACATCAGTACGCTGTTCGGCTGCTGTGCGGGAGGGATGACTGTGGACATGGGTGCGCTTCGACGGCGGGTGGCGCTCGGCATGGCCGTGCTCACCGCGTCCGGACTGCTCACGCTCGCGGCCCCCGGCAGCGCCCAGGCGGCCTCGGTCTGCCCGGGGCGGGAGGTGGCGACGCTGCCCTTCTCCACCGGCACCGTCCATGTCTTCCGCCGGGGCGACTACATCTGCGCGTACACCGCCCCCAAGACCCCCGGCGCCAAGCGCACGATGTCGGTCAGCGTCCAGGCCCGCGGCAGCCGCCCGGTCGTCGACAAGGGGCGGTACATCCGCCGGGCCGGACCGGTCACCGTGCACGCCGGCCACCGCTGCGTACGGATCAAGGGCGCGGTCGCGGGCGGCTCGGTCGGCTCGGGCTGGATCCTGTGCTGAACCGGCGCACAGCGCCCTGAGTGAACAACCTCCTCTGGTGTGACGGTAGTTGCTCCGATAGCTTCCGGTTCACAACTGCCTCACAGGGGAGATTGCATGCGCAAGGCGCTCAGATGGCTGCTCGCGCTCACCGTGCTCATAGGCACGCTGAGCACGGCCGGGGTGGCCACCGCCGCCCAGGCCGGCCGAGCCGGTCGGACCGCGGACATCAAGGACCAGTTGCTGGCGATACCCGGCATGAGCCTGGTCCAGGAGAAGCCGTACACCGGCTACCGCTACTTCGTCCTGAACTACACCCAGCCGATCGACCACCGGCACCCGTCCAAGGGCACGTTCCAGCAGCGGATCACCGTGCTGCACAAGGACGTCTCGCGCCCGACGGTCTTCTACACCAGCGGCTACAACGTCTCCACGACACCCAGCCGCAGCGAACCGACCCGGATCGCGGACGCCAACCAAGTCTCCCTGGAATACCGCTACTTCACGCCGTCCCGGCCCGAGCCCGCCGACTGGTCCAAGCTCGACATCTGGCAGGCGGCCAGCGACCAGCACCGCGTCTTCAAGGCCCTCAAATCGATCTACACCAAGAACTGGATCGCCACCGGCGGCTCCAAGGGCGGTATGACGGCCACCTACTTCGAGCGGTTCTACCCGCACGACATGGACGGCGTCGTCGCCTACGTCGCCCCCAACGACGTGGTGAACAACGAGGATTCGGCCTACGACCGCTTCTTCACCAAGGTCGGCACCAAGGAGTGCCGCGACCGCCTGGACGCCGTACAGCGCGAGGCGCTGGTGCGCCGGGAGCCGCTGGAGCAGAAGTACGCGGCCTACGCGGCCGAGAACGGCTTCACCTTCACCACCGTCGGCAGCCTGGACAAGGCCTACGAGGCCGTCGTCCTCGACTACGTCTGGGGCTTCTGGCAGTACAGCCTGCTCTCCGACTGCGACTCCATCCCCGCGAACGCGGCGACCGCCACCGACGACGAGATCTGGACCTCGGTCGACACGATCTCCGGCTTCTCCTTCTACACCGACCAGGGCCTGTCCCCGTACACCCCGTACTACTACCAGGCGGGCACCCAACTCGGCGCGCCCACCGTCCAGTTCCCGTACATCGAGAAGAAGTACATCCGCTACGGCTACCAGCCGCCCCGGAACTTCGTCCCGCGCTCCATCCCGATGAGGTTCCAGCCGGGCGCGATGCGTGACGTGGACAGCTGGGTCCGCCACCACGCCGACCACATGCTCTTCGTCTACGGCCAGAACGACCCGTGGGGCGCCGAGCGGTTCGCCGTCGGCAAGGGTGCGAAGGACTCGTACGTCTTCACCGCGCCCGGTCTCAACCACGGCGCGAACGTCGCGGCCCTGACCGCCGACCAGAAGGCGCTGGCCACCGCCCGCATCCTGGCCTGGGCGGGCGTCCCCGCCGCGTCGACGGCACAGGCGAAGCCGCTGGCACCGTACGACGCGAGGCTGGACCGGCAGGGCGTCGAGCGCGAGCCGACACTGCGCCCATAACACCCTTGCTGCGCCCGGCCGTTGGTGGTCGTTCGACTACACCGGCCGGGCGCAGCCCACCGGTTGGCTGCCGCCGAGCTGGACGTACAGGGCGGTCGACGGCGGACAACTCGCACGTTTCAGCACGGCCTTGACCACCTTGTACTGCGGCTTCTTCGGCCCCGAGCCGTCGCACGCGGTCTCCCGGACCTGGCCGCTGCCGGAGCCGTAGACGCAGTCGCCGACGATCGTGCGGGGGCCACCCCCGCCGCCCGGGTCGCCGGGGTGCGGGGGTTCGAGGTCGCGCATACAGGCGTAGCCCTTCGGTACGGCGCCGTCTCGGCCCGTGCCCGGGGTGCCCTGGGCGCTGATGTGCAGCACGAAGTCGGTGGTCGCCGGGCAGGCGGGGCCGCTGCCGACATCGCCGTCGTAGCGGGCGATGACCCGGGCGGCGGCCCGTTCACTGGTGCACGGCACCTCGGTGAAGCTCGTCGTACCGAAGGAGCTGCACTCGTCGACGGCGAGGAACACCGCGCCGTAGCCGGAGGGTTGGGTGGTGGAGGACTCGGACGGCTTGGCGCCGGGGCTGCCGTCACCCGTGTCGGAGCCGCTCGTGGTCGAGCAGCCGGCCAGCAGGGCGGCGAGCAGCGCGCACACCGCCCCGGCGCTCCATCTCTCACCCATCGTTCCCCCCACTGCCCCCGCCCAGCGTGACCCTCGGTGGCGGGCGCACGCCAGCGGTGTGGGGGGCTTTGGGCCAGTTGGCGGGGGCGGGGAGGGTGGGCAACGTACCTCTAGTACGACAGTCCGTGACCGACCGGATACAGCACCTGCGCCGGGTCGTCCGCACGCTGCACGGCCACCGGGAGCTTCCCGCGCGGGGACACCCGGCCCGCGATCACCCGTGCCGCCGCCCGCAGTTCGACGTCGGTCCAGGAGTAGGACGCCAAGTAGGCCGGGACGACAGGTAGTCGGGCAACATCGTAGGGGTTGCGGAGGGCGACGGCCACGACCGGTGTCCCGGTGGCGACCAGCTGTTCGACCAGGGTCTGCTGTGGGTCGGCCGCCGTGACGTTGTAGGTCGCCACCACCACCGCGTCCGCGGTCCGCGCCGCCGCCACGGCCTTGGCGACTGTCTCGGCGGAGGGGGCGGTACCGGTGGACAGGACGGTCGCGGTGAAGCCCAACTCCCGTAGAGCCGCGGCCAGTACACCGGTGGGCGGTCCCGTCGTACCGGAGGGGGAGGCCGGATCGGCGCCGACGACCAGGACGTTCCCGTGCGTACGGCGGGACAGCGGGAGCAGCCCGGATCTGTTGACGAGGAGGGTGGTGGTCCGCTCGGCGATGCGGTCGGCGGTGGCGAGATGTTCGGCGCTGCCGACCACGAGGTCCACACCTGCCCGGCTGACGTACGGCTCCTCGAAGAGTCCGAGCCGGGCCTTCAGCCGGAGCACCCGCAGCACCGACTCGTCGATCCGCGACTCGGTCAACTCCCCGTCCCGCACGGCCTTGACGACGGCGTTCCAGGCGATGTCCAGGGAGGGCGGGTCGAGGAGCTGGTCGACCCCGGCCTTCAGCGCGAGCACCGGCACCCGGTCGTCGCCGTACTTCTGGCGGACGCCCGCCATGCCCAGCGAGTCGGTGACCACGACGCCGTCGTAGCCGAGTTCGCCGCGCAGCACGCCGGTGACGATCGGGTGGGAGAGGGTGGCCGGGTCGCCGGAGTCGTCGAGGGCCGGGACCTTGAGGTGCGCGGTCATGATCGCGTCGATCCCGGCCCTGACCGCGGCCCGGAAGGGCACGGCGTCCAGCTTCCCCCACAGCTCGCGGCTGTGCGTGATGACGGGGAACCCGGTGTGGCTGTCCACGGCGGTGTCCCCGTGCCCGGGGAAGTGCTTGGCGGTCGCCGCCACCCGGCTGTCCTGGTACCCCGTGACCTCGGCGGCGACCAGCCCTGCCACCGCGTCCGGGTCGGCGCCGAAGGACCGTACGCCGATGACCGGGTTGGCCGGGTTCACGTTCACGTCGGCGTCGGGGGAGTAGTCCTGGTTGACGCCCATCGCGCGCAGCTCGGCGCCGGAGATCCGGCCGACCGTGCGGGCGTCGGTGCGGGAGCCGCCGGCGCCGAGCGCCATCGCGCCCGGGAAGAGGGTGGCGGGCTTGCCGATCCGGCAGACGATGCCGTGCTCCTGGTCGGTGGCGATCAGTACGGGCAGCCCGCGCGGCCGGCCGAGCGATGCCCGCTGGATGCCGTTGGAGAGGCCGGCGATCTGGTGCGGGTCGCGGGTGTTGTGCGCCCAGCTGAAGTAGATGATCCCGCCGACCCGGTACTTCGCGATCAGCTCGGCGGCCGTGCGCACCCCGAGCTCGCTCAGGTTGGCGTCGACGTCGGCCTGGTCGGGGGCGGTGGCGGAGTGGCCGTAGACCCGCGTCACGAAGAGCTGGCCGACCTTCTCCGCCAGGGGCATGCGGGAGATCAGCGAGCGGAGTGCGGTGTCGTCGGCGTGGGCGGGGGTGCCGACCGCGAGGGACGCGGTGACGCCCATGGTCGCGGCGAGGACGGTGCGTCTGGAGGGCACGTGCGCTCCTTCGGGAGGTGATCCGATGAAGGAAACTTCCGAGCTTTCAGCAGTATCCGGGAAGTTTCTGCCAGTCAAGGGAGCGCACAGGGCCTGTCCGGCGGAGCAGGCCGGAGGAAAGGAACGGTACCCATATGGCGCAGATGTGCGTGCCACGCCCCGCGTCTCCGGCATGATCCGCCGGGCAGGCCCCCAACCTGAGGAGGGGCCGCCATCGGCGCAGTTGGAGGGGGGCGCGCCGATGACGGCTTGCTGCCGGCCGCGGTACGGAGGAGAGGGTTGGTCAGCGTTCGCAGCCAGCAGCGAGGCCGACGCCGTACCGCGGAGACTCGTCCGGCAGCATGCCGGTTGGACGGAGCGGAACGGGCCCGGGTTCCCCTCCGGGGGCCGATTCCCGGAAGTTGGTGAACCCGTGCACAACGGGACGGATGCGGTCACGCACAGGTACGCGCGGGCGAACGGAGGTCGTCCATCCCGTGGACGTCCCGGCGCGGCGGGCGGCCACGGACCGATCATGAGGGCATGACCGTAGTCGACATTCCCGGTTCCAAGTCCGTCACCGCCCGCGCGCTCTTCCTGGCCGCCGCGGCCGACGGCGTCACCACCCTCCGGCGTCCGCTCCGCTCCGACGACACCGAGGGCTTCGCGGAGGGACTGACCCGGCTCGGCTACCGGGTGGGCAAGACCCCCGACGCGTGGCAGATCGACGGCCGCCCGCAGGGACCGGCGGTCGCCGAGGCCGACGTGTACTGCCGGGACGGCGCGACGACGGCCCGCTTCCTGCCCACCCTCGCGGCGGCCGGCCACGGCAGCTTCCGCTTCGACGCGTCCCCGCAGATGCGTCGGCGGCCACTGGGTCCTTTGAGCAGGGCTCTCCGCGACCTGGGCGTGGACCTGCGCCACGAGGAGGCCGAGGGCCACCACCCGCTGCGCATCGAGGCGTCCGGTGTCGAGGGCGGCGAGGTGGTGCTCGACGCCGGCCAGTCCTCGCAGTACCTCACCGCCCTCCTCCTGCTCGGCCCGCTGACCAGGAAGGGCCTGCGGATCAGGGTCACGGACCTCGTCTCCGCGCCGTACGTCGAGATCACCGTCGCGATGATGCGGACGTTCGGGGTGGAGGTGCGCAGGGAGGGCACGGTCTACGTCGTCCCGCCCGGCGGCTACACCGCGACCATCTACGACATCGAGCCGGACGCCTCCACCGCGAGCTACTTCTTCGCGGCGGCGGCCGTGACCGGCGGCGAGGTCACCGTCCCCGGGCTCGGTACCGGCGCGCTCCAGGGCGACCTGGGTTTCGTCGACGTACTGCGCCGCATGGGCGCGGAGGTGACGACCGACGCGCAGGGAACCCGGGTGCGCGGCACCGGCGAACTGCGCGGCCTCACGGTCAACATGCGGGACATCTCGGACACCATGCCGACCCTGGCCGCGATCGCCCCCTTCGCCTCCGGCCCGGTCCGCATCGAGGATGTCGGCAACACCCGGGTCAAGGAGTGCGATCGCCTGGAGGCCTGCGCGGAGAACCTCCGGCGGCTCGGCGTGGAGGTGGCGACGGGCCCGGACTGGATCGAGATCCGCCCGGGTTCGGAGGCCCCCGTCGGCGCGGAGATCAAGTCCTACGGCGACCATCGCGTCGTCATGTCCTTCGCGGTGACCGGGCTGCGGGTGCCGGGTATTTCGTTCGACGACCCGGGGTGCGTACGCAAGACTTTCCCCGGTTTCCACGAGGCGTTCGGAGCGCTGCGGGGGCAGTTGCCGGGATGAGGGGATCAGTGTGGGGTTCGAACTGAAGGCACCGGTCCTGACGGGTGAGTCGGTGCGGCTGGAGCCGCTCGACCACCGGCACGCGGCCGAGCTGGCGGTGGCGGCGGAGGAGGACCGGGGGTCGTACGCGTTCACCTGGGTGCCGAGGGCGGACCAGGTGGGCGCGTACATCGACGCCCAGCTGGCCCGCGCGGCCACGGGCAAGCTCGCGCCGTACGCCCAGATCTCGACGGCGACCGGGCGGGCGGTCGGCGCCACGGCCTACTGGGAACCCCGCTGTTGGCTGACGGACGATCAACTCGACGCCGTCGAGGTCGGGTTCACCTGGCTGGCCGGTTCGGCGCAGGGTACGGGGGTGAATACGGAGGCCAAACTCCTGCTGTTCCGGCACGCCTTCGAGGAGTGGCACGTCTCCCGGGTCGACCTCAAGACCGACGCCCGCAACGACCGCTCCCGCGCTGCTATCCAGCGCGTCGGCGCCCGCTTCGAGGGCGTCCTGCGCAACTGGTCCCGCTCCTGGGCACCGGGCGAGGACGGCCGGCTGCGGGACTCCGCGATCTACTCGATCACGGCGGAGGAGTGGGAGGAGTGCCGGGCCGGGTTGGAGAAGCGGCTGGGACGGGGAGTCTCGACACCATGACCGCCTACCTCATCCTCCACGGCTGGCAGAACCACCGCCCCGAGGGCCACTGGCAGCACTGGCTCGCCGACCGGCTCCGCGCCCTCGGCCACCAGGTGACGTACCCCCAGCTGCCCGACGCCGACGACCCCGACCTGAAGGTGTGGCTCGGCGAACTCGCCCGATGCCTACGGGAGTTGCCGGACGGTGAGCGGGTCGTCCTCGCACACAGCGCCTCCGCCCTGCTGTGGCTGCACGCCGTCGCCCGCGGGGTGGTCCGGGACGGTGACGCGGACCGGGTACTGCTCGTCGCACCGCCGTCCGCCTCCGTCGTCGTACGGCATCCCGAGATCGCCGAATTCGCGCCGCCCACCGCCGAGTTGACGCTCCCCGGAGCCACCCGTCTGGTCGCCGGCGACGACGACCCGTACTGCCCGGAAGGTGCCCGCACCGTCTTCGGCGACCCGCTCGGCATCCCCACCGAGATCATCCCGGGCGCGGGCCACCTGGACCTGGACGCGGGGTACGGGTCCTGGCCGGCGGCACTGGAGTGGTGCCTGGACGGGGCGGCGCCGCTCACGGCTCGATGACGTCGTCCTCGGGGCGGACCTACGCCGAGTCGTTCAGCAGCCGCGCCAGGTGAGGGGGGCCCGCGCCCAGCAGCTCGGGCAGCGGCGCCGCCGCCTCGTACCACCGCTTCTCGTACTCCCAGCACAGCCAGCCGTCCCAGCCGTGCCGGGACAGCACCTCCACGCACTCGGCGAGCGGGAGGACACCGGCCCCGAGCGGCAGCGGAGTGGTGTCCTCGGCCGACGCGATGTCCTTGACCTGGACGTATCCGAGGTACGGGCCCAGCGCGGCGAGTGTCTCGGTCGGCTGCTCGCCGCCCAGCCAGGTGTGCATGACGTCCCACAGGGCACCCACCTGCCGGTGTCCGACCGGGCCGAGCACGCGGAGTGCGTCGGCGCCGGTGCGGTGGGAGTCGTGGGTCTCCAGCAGGATCCGTACGCCGAGGTCGGCGCCCCACTCCGCCGCCGTGCCCAGGCGGCGGGCGGCGGTCGCGTCGGCCTCGTGGGCGGACTGTTCGGTGCCTCCGCCGGGGAAGACCCGGACGAAGGGGGCGCCCAAGTCCCTTGCCAGTTCCAGGAGTTCGCGGATCTCCGTGAGTACGGGGGCGTCGTCGCCCGGCGCGGCCACGCGTGCGTACCCGGCGAGGCCCAGGACTTCGACCCCGGCCGCCTTGAACTCGGCGACCACGTCGGCCCGTTGGGCGGCGTCGATGCCGGTGTGCACGGGCTCCTCGGGATGCGCGCGCAACTCGACACCGTGGTAGCGGTGCGTGACGGCGAGGTGCAGCACGTCGGCGAGGGGGAGCCCCGGGACACCGAGAGTGGAGAAGGCGAGCTTCATGGTCACGACACTACTCGTCACTCACCACTTCCGTGCAGGTCGAGACGCCAGTCCTGGCCGACGAGGTCCTGGCCGAAGGAGCGGTGCGGTTTCTCGGCGACGAGGACGAAACCGTGCCGCTGGTAGATGCGGCGGGCGGCGCCGAGGATGTCGTTGGTCCACAGCACGAGGTCGCGGTAACCGACACCGCGCGCGAACTCGACCACCGCAGCGACCAGTTGGTCCCCGATACGGAGCCCCCGGGCATCCGGCTCGACGAGCAGCAGCCGCAGCCGCGCGGCCCCCGGGGCGTCGTCCCGCACGCACATCACACACCCCACCGGCCGCCCGTCCAGCTCGGCGATCCACACCCGCTCCAGATGCGGGTCGTGGTCCTCGGCGAAGTCGGCGACGATCCGCGCCACGAGCCCTTCGTAGTCGGCGTTGAAGTCGTACTCGGCGGCGTAGAGCGCCGCGTTGCGCTGCACGATCCACCCCAGGTCACCGGGCCCCGGCTCCCGCAGCACGACATCCTCGGACCGGGGCCGGTGACCGTCCGTGTCCTGCGACAGGACGGTGCGCACGGTGTGCAGCGCCTCGGAGAGCCGGGGCCGGTCGGCGGCCGGCACGGTCGCGAGCAGCGCGCCGACGGATTCGTCCGCCCGCTCGGCCAGCAGGTCGGCGGTCTCCCGCCCCCGCGCGGTGAGCGTGATCTGCCGCCGCCGCGGATCCCGCCGCGAGGGCGCCCGCTCGATCAGCCCGTCCTGCTCGAACCGGTTCAGGATCCGGCTCAAGTACCCGGCGTCCAGGGACAGTTCGGCACGGAGGTCGGCCGCGTCCGTGTGCGGGGAGTGCGCGAGTTCGTACAGGACGCGGGACTCGGTGAGGGTGAAGGGGGCGTAGAGGTGGCGGCTGTAGTCGAGGGCGCCGATGACGTTCGTGTAGAAGCGGTTGAAGGCGCGGATGTCCTGG
>Ga0307511_10003029_pt1 | contig 17363 bp, 21 predicted proteins | sample 13_EM_MG_FD_200266 | JGI IMG/M metagenome (GOLD analysis project Ga0307511, IMG submission 200266) | Populus trichocarpa ectomycorrhiza microbial communities from riparian zone in the Pacific Northwest, United States - 13_EM | ecosystem: Host-associated > Plants > Roots > Unclassified | place... | reverse complement strand
TGCGTCATGCCGGGCGCCGAGCCCCAATACGATCAAAAGGTAAACAACGATTTTGGGCCTATTCTGTGGAAAACGGTCTATCGAAATTACAACGGCTGTGATTTTACCACGCTACTACGCGCGTAGGCGATGGCTTGTAGTATTCAGGCAGATGTTTCACTGCCGGTGCGTAAACGTTGACGTTATTTTATCTTCCAAAATCCCGCACCGACTGGACCGGTAACGTCATGAGAAGGCTTGCAGACGCACCAGACAACCAATAACATTTATCAAGTAAGCCGACGCTACATAACATTATGCACATGTCCATTCCGGTGTTCTTTAGAACTACAAGTGGCGTATCAGAAACAAAAGAGGAATGCAGTGGGTAGGGCCTGTTCATATAAATAAGGAGTGTGGAGCAATTAACGATAGCAAGAGGCAAAGAATAGCAAGAGGAAGAGGATAAGAGCCGGAGAGGTATGAATAAGATATGTGAGGTGATTGCGGGGATAACACGAGGTCACCTCGGGCCTGCGGTCTGTTGGATGGACGCAGTACTGGAGTAAAACCTGATGTCGTTGAGGAGTGGTTCGTCGGGTACCACTTGGGATGTCTCGGTGATCACTTGCGACGCGATGGCCGACAGCATGGTGTAATACCGATCTGCAAGATACAACAGTGAGCATTGGCGAGGACCTTGCCGTTCGGGGACACGTACAAGCTACCGGTATTCTCTCGCCCATCTTCCCCAAGGCGAATTGGACGGACTGAAGCTCGGTTCTCAGGGTCTCGACTTGATCGGGCCGATTTGCCTCATGAGCGGCCTGGATGAACTTCGCAAAGATCCTTCCACACGTGTACCAGCTGAACTGTAAGACCCGGAAAAACTACGGTCAGAGGTGATGATGCGCCTATCGGAAAAACCCAGCGTACACAGACGAACACGTCTAGCAGGGCCAAGTCGAAGCTCGTCGACCAAATCGAGTATATCAGCGTAAGGGTCTGCCTAGCGGCGACGAGAAGCTTTGTCGCAGAAATGCACCCGCTGGCCTGCAAAATCGCGTGGGGCTCATGTAGGACAATCATAGCACTGTCAAACGTCGTCGCTGAGTGGTGTACGATGGACTATCAAGGATGTTGCCTACATGTGGGGAATCGTGCAAGCCGTGAACAAGTGGGTGTCCACGACATTCCCGTTGATCGGGTTCCTCATGTCCGCGGGGAACGAGCTCCTGAAGCTGCTCACGAGGTTATCCACCTCGATGAACGCAGTGGTCGACCTTGGGTCCAACATGTCCGAATTCGGCAACGGGACATTGGCGGTTGGGGTGTAGTCCGCGTGTTTTGCAAAGTACCGAGCACGGAACCGGAGGTTGAAATTTTTTACATGCGAGAGGAGGATCGAAGCCTTGACCATTAGGATGAAGGAATCGGTCTGGCTCTCAGGATGAGTGAGCAAGATTTGCGGATCGTGGAACCACTGTCGTTCCTTCGCAAGTACGAGCATCTACCACCGATGGGATTAGCGCTTGCTTAGGGGGCGAAGGTCTGGCCAAATCCATACCCCTTGGTCAAACTGGTCCCCTCGCAACGGGAGAAGTTGAGTAATATCCATGTCATCTTTGGTTCCGTGTCAGTTGGTTGTACGGCGATGACGACAATTCCCCAACACCAACCTAAAGCCATCGCCCACCCGTTTGCGAATCCTTGTTGTCTGTCCAATAAATAGCAATAATAAAACGTGTTCCTCCTTATCTCGTCTTCCAGTATGTCGTTTGCAGGAGGTAGGATAGATGGGAATCGCGTTGACTCCTGAATCGAATGGAACGGTGGGCAAATGTTGATGCCCAACGGGACGCAACTTCGCAGAGCCCGACCGGTGGCAATGAACACCTCGATTGGCCGTCAGCAAAACAGAGCCAAACGAGGAACCCCGACGGACCGCCTACCTCTACCCATCTCCCATGCATCCAATAAAACCAACTTAGAATAACCAAGGCTTGGAGTAATGGTCAAGAGGCCGTACGAGCGTAGAGTCCGAGCTGTTTCACACCTTGTAAAGCCTCCAATAAACTTTCTCCAAGGTTGGTCAAGAGATCGATCTGCTCAGCGGCGTACTTCGCCTGCTCTTCTGCGAAAGCGGAAGGTAAATCCCCTCCCCTTCGTTTCATCGCAAAGATCTCATCTGAACGCAAGAGCCCAATCGTCAGAAAACCAGGAGTACACCTCGACGACAAGTTATTGGGTTACCTCGAGTTCCGTAGAGGCGAGGGGTGGACACAGCGGGGGTGTAGACGCTCGCCACGGCACATATGGCGTGCAAAACGGCGGCACGGGGGTACTTTGAGTGGGTCTGTGGCAGTGATAGGTTACTGCAGATCGAGCGAATCAACGGGACGCCAATAAGCGAGGGTAAAGATGAGCTTACAAAAGGAATGTAGATCGGTGTAAAAGCCGATTTGCATGGGGATGACAAGCGAAGAAGATGTCGACCCTGTGAATGATGGTGGCGTAAATTCAGGCGCACTTGTGTGTGTAGGGAGTGTAGCTCCGTACATGTGTTTAAGTAGGTCTGGATCGGGTAGGTTCGCTGACTGTTTCCAAACGAGCTGGGAGCAGGTGGAATCCGACGCTGGAGATCCCGTCGCAATGTACGCAGTCATTGAAGGCGAATCCGATAGCCCGAGCCCGATTGGGTGAAGGGGGAGCGGGGCCGCGGTAGCCGAGCTGAACATCGCATTATCACTAACAAGCGAAGTCGGTCCGAGGCTGCCCGATATGATATCCGCGGACAACCCAAACTCGTCTGCGGATACGCCTATCAGTGGGTCGTCTGACAAACGTTCCGCCGGAAGGATGGTGGGCTTACCTGCGAGAAGAGACATGTCATGGCCGTCGCCCAGGGTATTCCCTGGTGACGATCTCGTGGACGTTGAGCCCGCTAAGGCTGATTCGCTGTCTTTCTGCCTTAACAAGGTTTCAAGCTCATCTATAACGACACGATGGCGTCATAACTGGTGTCCACGAGGAGTCAGGGCGAAGATTAAACTTACTAATCCTATTTTCTAATTTTTCGTATTTGCTCTTGGGAGCGTCACTGCTCGGGAAGACCTGGTCTTTCACTACCATGAGTCAGCAACCCACCACGGATATGTATCGAACGAATAGACAGGGATCTCAGCTAACCTTCGTCAAAGGTGCATTCTGGAAAGGGTGGTAAAACAACATCTGGGCTAGCATGGGTGGTAGCGTGGTTGTGTGACCTCACGCAAGTCGAGCAGGGTCTTTTGGCATCACTGTTGGGAGATATCTACGTCAGCACGATGTTGTATCATCTCGGCCGCCGGGGAATTTCCATAACAGGTGTGATTGAGCGTCGGGGAAGACGGGGAGTGAGATCAATCGCATAGATGTGCGGAGGTATATGACCAGGAGTGGGGGGGAGTGGAAGGGAGAAACCCAACCCGAGGCGGCGACTTTGGCGAGAGAAGATAACGATAGTGCTCACCATTTCTATGGAGAATTATCGGCCGGGAAGGTCAGTCTACTCTCGCTTCGTTACAACACCACATTCGTGAAGGTTTCTCACCAGTTTCCGCTTCCTACATTGGTGGCATGCCTACGGGAAAGAAGAGTACAGTGGGGGAGAGGATTACACCCTGGTGAGCCACATGTCGACGCCTCAGGGAGGGGAAAGAGCGGGGGATATGCACCTGGTTCCGCTTCAGCGTCCCTTGAGCAGGGCCAGCCGTAGAATCTCGGGATCCGCTGGGACTGTGTGTCTTGGGCATCGTCAATCGTTCGGAGGTGGGGGTTTCGTCAGGGAGAAGAGGGATCGTTAAAGAATGTGTGGGTGGGATGCCGCTGTGGGTGTGAGCGCGCGCCAGTACGAAAGGGGGTCCGCCACTTCGGTATGTCGGAACGATGGTGCACAACGCAATACGGTGTTTTTCCGCCCACTCGGAGAGGAGGAGGAGGTCGGGAGTATTCGCGAGCTGGGACTTGCCCTATGTCGTTTTCCGTCCTCGATGGGTGATCCGGAAAAAAGAGCGGTTTGATGGACAGCAGCAATTTTCACATCGAGGCTCTCTTAGCATGGGCTACGCGTTTGGGGTATTTCATTCGCTGTGTAACAACAAACGGCTCTGTTGGCTGCGACCACCCGTTTGAACACTCACACTAAGTACATGCGAACAGCCCCTGATGGAGATCTGTCTCGTCTGACTGATGGCTGATGTGACGGATCAGACGGGGATGCACGCGCCGGGACAACGTCCTCTTCTCCCGCCTCCCGGTATTCACCACTCTTGATAGCCGCGCTACCCACCGGGTTGCACTATATATGTTGCTGTTGGTATTTCAATGTGTACACCTGGGTGACGATTGCACATGAGCTAAAGGTGGATGAATGACGATGTAACGCGCGGGCGGCGAGCAAAACAACGGGGCGAAGGAGGGTGGAAGAAAGCCAAGACCGAAATGAACCAAGAAGAACCTAATATACGAAGCTATAAACTTGGGAGGGAGAAATATACAACGAGAATGTAGGCGAGTGGTTAGTGAAACCAAGAATCAAAACTGTACACGGTTCCTTGAAATTCGACTGAGGCAAATCAATTGCAGGGATGTCACAATGTCTGAGTGAGTGGGCGGATGTAAGCACCGACGAAGATCGGTGAGAAACACGTCGACAACAGAGCGGAGAACAGGGCCGGGGAGGATAACAGAAATGCAGGGAGGTACAGAAACAACAAGCGAAAAGAAAGGGGGCGAAACACCATCAAATAACAAACTTCCCGATGGCCTCGAAAGCGTTCGTGATGTTCTTGACGTTGACGACGACGTCTTGCTGGTCCCCACCGCTCAGGTGTGTGTACGTAAAAGCAGGGTTCCAAACAGAGTTGAAGGCCTGATCGTCGAACGAAGTGTCCCTCACCACCTTGGGTGAATCAGCCCCCTCCGCCCACACGACGCTCGTTTTTGTCACATTCATCGCGTACTGACGGACCCTTAACGCCTCGTCCGTTCCGAAGAATAGTCCACCTGAAGGCGTAGCGAAGGAAGACTCGACGAAAGATACGTCTGATGGGGTTATGCTCCCGAAAAAGGCGACCTCGAGTACTGGGATCTTGTCCAATGCGTTAGCTAACGCCGAATCTACGGCAGGCGGAGTTGCAACCGAGGAGAGCACAAACTGCACAAATGCGATGGCGACGTTGATGTCAGGGATGGATTTCAAGTATTGGAGAATAACGTGGTTGAGGTGATTTGTCGTTCCGTATTGCAGTGGGTTTGGATTGAACCTAGACGAGTTGGATGATGGTGATGAAGGTGATGATGATAGGTTTGGGAGCGCGCTCAAGTACTCCCCGCTGTATAATAAAGCACGGGAGTTGGCAGATCGCTTGAGAGCAACGGCTTGTCCAGACGCGTTCGTCCTTGAATCATAGAACGGTAGCCTGAGCTGAAGCAAGTCCAGATGTCCGTATATAGGTCGCGTGACGAAACAACTGGTGCTGAAACTCGATTGTGAAGGGGCCGCTGGGAGACCAAATATCTGTTGTTCGATCTGGTTCACCTGTATGATGCTGGGTGCGTCAAGGCTGGGATAACACGCGAGGGGAGGTGGGAAAGACGGGGGATTCGTGGCGTTTGGCATCAGATCAACAATCCTCTGACCGGCACTTGAAGAAGTCGCGTCGAACGGAATCACGATGCGAGACCCGGCGACAATGGCCAGGAACCTAGAGAGATCTTCTGGCTTCTGGCTTAGGGACGATTTCCAGTATTTAGCCAGTGCTGTTTGATGTTGTGTGGACCCAGCTGCATAAACCAGATCCAAACCTTAGAATCGCTCCTGCGCACACAAGCGTCGACACTCACCGAGAGCATTCGAATACATCTTATCCAGTACCGCGCTCAGAGTATCCTTGACCTTGGACGCCTCGCTATCCGATGCTTGGGAATCGTTCTTCCACGATATGCTCTGGATCGTGACAGCCATCTTCGCGAAATCAAATACGAACCCGCTGCTCGAAATCTGGTAGCCAGACTTATCGATAGCGGTATCAGTACCAAGAGCGGCGAAGTCAACCCTATTGAGGAACCCCCGGATGTTCGAGATCGCTGAGGCATCGGTGGTCTGAAGCAAATGCCACAGCAGGGCAGATCTAGTCCATGCCATCCGCATAGGGGAGGTGCTGATACGAAGTTTGGATCCGGTATCCACGAGAATCGCCTGGTACGCGCAGTTGTTATTCGGTGGAATGCCCATGGCGTCGAACAATGAATTCGCCACATCCTGAGTCGTGAAGTTTGTGTTAAAGGCCGAGTTCGTTGTGGGAAGGAGGTCAAGCAACCCCTTAGCCACACACGTGCTCGATGATCCACCGATACACACACAGCTCGCATCTGTGGGCAAGCGGGAATGGAGGCCCGGTTAGCACGGGATGAGGCACTAACGCGCGAGAAAGGTAGCTCCCGGATCCGGAGAAGAAAAGATAACGGAAAAATGAACATACTGATATCGCAATCTGTGCCTGTTCTTCCGGTGGGGCACTTCGGAAGCTCTGGCGTTGTGGATTTCCTCCTGAGAAGGACACCAAGAAGCGCAGCGAGGACAATTAGGAGAGCCGCAATCACGAGAAGCATCATAATGATCCTTTTCTTCCCAAACCTCGTTATTAGCCGCTCCCAAAAGCCCACCGGTCGATCCGGAGTCCCCTCCTTCTGCCCCTCCGGGTGATATTTATGGTACGATACCTCGTGGATCCCCGGCCAATTCGACCTTGAGGCTTCCTGCGCCTGTGTCATGTCATTCCAAGGAACTCCCACCCCTGTCGAGGGCATGGACTGATAGTGATTTGAAGGAGAGCGATCACCATTGTATGGGGTGTGACCCTTCGCCAGCATCCTCGATAATACCTCCGCGCGATTCGCGAGCTGCGGAAGCGGCATTGATTCTTCAAACTTCCGATATTCCTGATTCCGCAGCTCAGCAGGAATGGTGGGCAAGGGTGGCAGGGGTTTCGGGGTGGCCTGTTTCCTGCTCGTGACGCGCGACAGTTTGGAAATGAGCGATGAAACGTAGCTCTTTGTCGTCCGTGTCGACGCAAGGGATTGTCTACGACCCCGGAAAGACCGCCAGGGGGAATTGGGACCGGAAGACTGCTTCGGCGATTCTTCTCGAGCCTGGAGCTCACCAACTGTGTCCTCTTCGATAGGTTCGTACCTATGCGGGGGTTGGACAAGTGGGGTGTGACTTCGTACCGAGGGCTCATCTCGTGCGGTGTCCAACGTCGCTATTCCTACGGAGCTCGTTTTCGACGATCGTCCGGAAGACTCCAAGTACGCTGCGCCGGGAGGGATGGCCTTGTTCGGTGACGGGGTTGGGGGGTAATTATGAGGAGGGTATGTAGCGTCGGAAGTTGCGCTCATTGCGTCCTGATCGTTTCCACCGCTGAATAGTTGAGCAGAGTTCTGCACCGGAGACATCATAGCGGGGTTGGAACGGGGGCTCCCGGGCTCAGAAGAGGATATAAGGGAAGTAATAAAGGAAGTGGGAAGCATCCGGTCGTCATGGGGGTCGACGTCGATACTAGATGAGCCTTCGTGCCAATCGAACGGAGATAAGGAGCCAACTGTCCCATTCGTAGCGTAAGTGCGGAATGACGGTTGCCGCCTCAGTGGTCGAAGGAAATTGTCTGGGGGAATCGGTTCCTCTGGGGGGTAATGTGTGGGCGGGTGATGTTGCTGTTGCGGCTCCTGTAAGGTTTCGCTTGGGACATCTGGGTGTGGGTTCCTTTGGGGTAGTCTCAAGGGGGCGATGTGAACAGCGGGCACAGGGATGTGGAATGTGGGTGTTGTCGGAGTTGGTAGCTCGCTAGGGGGCGGAGGAAAATGACCGAGTTGGGAATGGAGAGCATCGACGGTCCCATAGCTTATTGTGCTGTCCGCAATCCCGGACGCATTAGTAGTGAGCGAATGGATTGTGCGATGCTTTGAAGTGGAGACCCGTGTCGCCGGCTCGGCGGCCTGGGAGCGACTGGGGCCAGACATGGATTCTAGCGTTCCGGGTTCAACATTACCAACGGACGAGAACGGGAGAAGCTGGCGAGAGACGTACACTTCAGCGTTTGAGACTACCTCAGCGAACCAGGACGGGGGAGATCGTCCAGGTTGCAGGTACGGCTGGCTGGCAGACGCTTCCGGAGATAAAAGTAGACCCCCCAACTGGCAACCACGGTCGACGGATCTGTTGGGAACAGATGGTGATGTAACTGTCAGGTCTACCTGTGACCGCCTGGGAACAGAGGGTGGGTTCAGAAAGGAGTGTGGGGTGAAAGGAGGGACAGTGGTGGGTCGCCGGTGGCGAAGGTGGCGGTAAGGTTCAAAGAGCCAGCCCGACCTTGTGCTCCATGAGCGCCAGGGATGTAACAGCCAGGCACCCATGGAATGGCAGAAATCATCCTTTAATTTCCTTACTTGGCGATTTCGTTTCGCAGCGCCATTTAATGATTTATGACAATTCAGATCACCACCACGTTCCCAGGCGCTTCAGCTGCGGTTTACCGAGGGCGGGAAATCTTCCAGGTAGGGTGACCATGGTTGGCCGACCGAAATTTCCGCTGTGCATCTGCTCCAGACCAGGCGTGCCGGTCGTTCGTTTCCGAAGAAGGCTTCGCGGCATCGTAGCCGGCATCCTCGGCCATGTGTGCGCACGGCTAGCTTCTCCAGTAGCCTAATTGTGCGTTCACACAAGGGAGGCGTCTGAAAACCCCACCATGTCCGGTGGCTTTACCCGAACATTCTCAACCTGCCAGAACTGAATAAGATCTGGCAGGAGCGGTCGGATGCTGCATGGGAGGTGGGGCAGTTTGCTGATGGACTGCCGAGTCCCAGACTTCCGCGCAGCCAGACCTGCTCTAGAGCCTCATCGGTATAGCCAGGGGGACAAAAACGTGCCTGACTGGGGCCCCTGGGTTACCACCCTCCGCCCCCATGGCAAAATGAAACCTCCCCACGGTATTGGGTGGTCCTCGGTATTACTCGCTACTTACACCTTCGGCGCCGCCCAGCGCAGAGTTCTAGTCCGTTCCTCCCGTCCGGAAGGTGAGCCGTCAGAAGGCACATGCAACCGGGCTTGATTCCCGAACGCAAGAAGGCCAGCACTTGGTGTGTATTGTGCCATCCATGGTCATTCGGGTCCGAAAGTAAGCACCTGCGAAGCCGTTGCGTCATCTTTTTGAGCGACAGAAACCCTGCAGGCTTTACGGAATCCTCTAAAGTTAGGGGGATCTTCCCGCCAACACAAGCGTACGCAATTCGTTCCGGTGTGTGGGAACATCAGCACTCCGGATGTGTGGGCTAAACATACATACCCCTCGGTAATAAAAAGAAAGTTCTCGTCAACTGCAGGGGCAGATAATCTGGGCAACTCGACTGGCAAACAGCAAAAGAGTGCTCCATTCCTTGCCAGCAGTTCCGGCCATGGAACAGAGACAGATGATGCGTCAACAGGTTCAAAGGATGCCACCAGTTATGGAACAAATGTGAGCCAAGTGAGTAGGAAAGGCCCGGCGACAACCCAACCGCCGGCGCACACATCACACCACCATCAGATCACTTGCGGAACAAAGCAAGGAAGCGAGAGAGGAACAAGTAAAAGTAGTACGTATGCTTACTGTGATTCGACGACGAACACGAAGAAGGTGGGGAGAAAAACAGAAAAGAAAGAGGTCATCAACAGGAGCCGTAAATGTTGTGATATCATCATGAGACACGTTGCCAGAGAGTACCCCCACGACTAATACATATAGCAAAAAGGTATTCTTCTCATGCAACGATGCACTTGCTACCACTCTTGCGAGCCTGCTTGTCCCGCACGGGAGGGTTCACTGAGAAAACGTTAACTCCGTCTTCCCACCGGAATGGAACGTCACGTACAGACTGCGCGGATGGCCTCATCGAACACGGTCTTGAGGCCCTTCTGCGTAAGGGCAGAGCACTCCAAGTACTTGACGGCTCCGATATCCTTAGCCATTGCCACACCTTGCGAGTACTGGATCGGCGCCATGCGTCTAACCGCCAGGCACGGAGAATCCATGTGTCAGTGATCGACAGACGACAGCCCAGATGAGTGTGTATATGTCACCTTTCCCTCAGCTTTTCAATTGTACTCGGGTCTTCACGAAGATCCAGTTTTGTGCCCACGAGCACGATGGATGTGGAGGGTGCGTGATGCGAGATCTCTGGATGCCACTGGGACACACAATTCAATGCGGGATCCCCGTCGCAAAGGTTAAGGAAGACAAACCTTGGTCCGGACGTTCTCGTAGCTCGGCGGACTGACGAGGGAGAAACAAATCAAGAACACATCGGTCTGGGGGTATGAGAGCGGGCGGAGTCTGTCGTAATCCTCTTGTCCGGCGGTATCCCAAAGACCGAGGGAGATCGTCTTTCCGTCGACCATCACATTGGCGGAGTAGTTGTCAAACACTAAGAAGACCGAGGGTCAGGGAAATTGATCCATCCCCCGTCCGAACTGATTTGAGGCGTACCGGTCGGGATGTATTCGCCCTGTGGTTACGGTGTGAGTCGAGCGGTGGGTGACGATGAACAATAGCGAGACGTACGGGGAACGCGTTCGTGGTATAAGAAATCAAAAGGCAAGTCTAATTTTGAGGCGTTACAAGGTGAGCTGGCGATTCGAAGAAATGGAGCACAATTCTCCAACAATACACTCACCTTTCCGACCGCACCATCACCAACGACAACACCTGTGTGGATATGAAAACGGCAGGCGAGTTGCCAAAGAAACGTCAGAACTGAGTGAAAGCTGGTGAAAGCATGGGAGGCGTGGATAATGGATGGGCGACTTGCATTTAATGGCTTGCATTTCGTCAACGGGCTTTCAATACACGGCGCACGACGGCAAGGAAGGGTTAAGGATTCGTTTCGGGGTTCTAGAAAACCAGGGGGTGGTACAGATTCAAAGAGAGGGGACCGGAAGAGAGCTAGACGATGAGTGAAGCGAGTTGGCTGACGAAGAGAAGCCGGCTGGTCTGATTGTTCACTGAACCGTCCGTCAACGTTCAACGATAGCGCGGGGACAAGACCCTACTTATCCCCCACATTACTCATGTCAAATCGCATGCAACCCCCGCTCGCCGGTTTCCTCAGACCAAGGATAACCATTGTACACCAACCAGAAAATATCTGGAAAACTACCCGAATACGTCTCTAACCGGATGCACCGCCTTTGACGCGGATGGCGCCTCCCCGAAAAGGAATCGAAGCACGTAGTCTCACATCAGTCTTTTGTAATCATGTAACAATAGGATAACACTGTTTTGTTACCTATTTGTAGTCGGATAACAGATCCATAACAATGGAGCATTTCTCAGGTTCCCTTTTCCGGCACGCCTTCATCGATCCAACCCGTTGACGAACCACTTCATCAAAGCACCGTCCCCATGCCAGACGTGGACGTACTCGACACGACCAACGGACATCACGATGAACATGACGACTTCTCCCCCCTAGACGACACGCTTTCCCCACACGGCATCTCCACCTCTGATGCTGCAGGCGAAAGCACAGATGAAACCGCCCCCCCCGCTGAACACGTTGAGGAGGAAACAAAAGACGAGCCTCCCGCTCAGAAAGCCCCCTCAAAAACCGCTACCAAGCCCCCAGCGACTGTTGGAAAGAAGGCACGTGTAACCATCTTACTCGCCCGCCCATTTATGATTTGGCTCGAATTAAGCTCATACTGATCTTGCATTGCACCCGTTTGCCGCCGCTCGACCCTTCCCGACCTACCGTGCCGTATTCGCACTCGTTCCGTTGGGTCTCCAGGTTGTCGGCAGTGGTGCTACAAAACCTGCTCTGTCCAAGGTCACCGCTCCAGGTGTCAAACCTTCCCCCACCGCTTCTCCCGTAAAGAAGGCTCCATCCACCACAACGAGAACAGCGATGCAATCTACCAAGCCTCCCATTCCTACCCGCAGGACTTCAATCATCCCAACAAAGGCCCAACCTTCAGTCGACAGGAAACGGCTATCCTCATCTGTTGCTTCCAAACCGACCCTTTCATCGTCAGTTTCGAAGCCGCAAGCTCCTGGAATTGCAAAACCCCCATCGAGGACTTCGATAGACTCTTCGCCTGACGATACCGTCAAGCCCGCTATTCGGCCTCGGGCTTCGATCACGGATGCGGCCAGGAGGTCTCCGTCCATTTCGAAACCATTCCTTGGTGTATCAAAACCTCCCCCCAGCACGACGGCCACGCGGCCATTACGTACGCCTGGTTCGGGGTCCGTGTCATCATTGAAGGAGATCAAGGAAAATGGCAAACTGCCCAGCGCCAAAGCCCACGATGACCTACAACAAAAGGTATGCACATACGCAATCCACCTGTATCCAAGTTAGCTAAGTACCCTCCCATAGTTGGATGGCGCGAACGAGGCTCTCCTGGCGAAGGAAACTGCCATCGCTGAGCTCGAGTCCAAAGTTTCGGAAACGAGATCTTCTCTGGATTCGGCACTCGCGGAAGTTCAGGAGAAACAAGCGAGACTCGAGGAACTCGAACAGGCTAAGGCTGCGGCTGAGCAACAGTTGGGGGAAGTCCAGACTAGGATAGAGACCCTTCAGGATGAGCGAGCTGCTGATAATTCTGCCGCTCTTCTCGAGTCCGTCAAGGCCGAGGTATGTCGGTTCGTCACACTCCATGGGGTCCATGTATTGACAAGATTTCAATGGAACCTAGCTGCACGAATCAAAGGAGCTCCTCCAGTCTGAGCAAGCATCTATCAAAACCCTTCAATCACAAATTACCTCTCTGGAATCCGAAATCACCTCTAGCAGGTCCGAACTTGAAGCCTTACGTGTCTCTAGCCAGCTCGCCTCCTCAGACGCGGCGACCGCGGCCGCGGTCGAACACGAAGCTTTGCTCAAAGCCCGTGCAGACCTGGAGGCGATTAGCATTGAGGCAGCTGCCCTGAAGTCTTCCCACACCGCCGCTCTCGACGAACTCCACCAGAAGCTGTCTTCCGCCGAGGAGAAGGCAAAGGAGGTCGAGAGGCTGAAGGCGGAGCTCGCGGGTTTAAAGGAGGAGAAGGAGGATGCGGCAAATAGGATCTCTGAGCTGGAGATTGAGGTGCTTGAGGCTAAGGACGCTGTCGAGGAAGCGGAAGACGCGAAGGCAAGGGCAGAGTCTATCACCAAGGGACTTGAGGACGAGCTTGCTATGGCGAAGGTCGCATCCACGGACGCGTTGGAGGATAAGGAGAGGAGCCTTCTGGCGCAACTTGATGAGGCAAAGAAGGAGCATGAAGTTCATGTGGCCAAGCTTCAACAAGAGCAAGACAAATTACTCTCCCAGCTCACTACTCTGGAGGGTGAACTTGCCGATGCGCAAGCAGCTCAAGAGAAGGCAGCCCAGGAGCAACAGCTGGTCGCTGAGGAGCGCGCTGCCAAGTTGCAGAGCCTAGAACAATCCAACCAGCAGGCCCTGGATGCACTCAACACTGAGCTGCAGAGAATTAAGAACGAACTCGAGGTGGGTTACTGTATCGTCGACGTGTCACGAGTACTGACGACCGGCTTAGAGTCAAGAGGAGATCCTCGCTGCTAAGGTCAAGGTCATCAAGGAAGAACACGAACAGCAGCTACAAGAAGCGTTCCAAGAGGCCAACGTGAGCTTTTCTGCCCTACTCATCCTTCATAGATACCGACCTCCCACCCTCCAGGCCAAGCATAGTATCGACCTCCAGACTCTTCGTGCAGAATCCGCGTCTTCTGTGGAGCGGGTCACTCAGTTCCACGAGAGCACAATCAATGAACTTATAGCTGAGCACTCCGCCGCCCTCGAGGAGCAAGCTGGGAATCTGAGCAAACAAATCTCGAAGCTCTCGCTGGAACTCAGGGCGACACAAGACGACTTAACCAAGTCCAAAGCCGTCTCGACTGCCTCCGCCCAAGAATTGGAATCGCTCAGGGCTCAACTGGAGGTTGCTCGTGCGACTGCTGAAGTTCTTGTTTCTTCTGCTCCCCCTGATCGCGCGGAGGAAGTGAATGGGCTGAGGAAGGAACTCGGGGATGCCAGGTCGGACATGACTGCTCTTCAGGAGGTTTTGGTGGCCACGAACGAGTCCATCGCGGATATGTCGAACCGCCATGGGAAAGACCTCGAGGAGGCTGCAGAGGCACGCGCGGAAGAGGTGACTAAGCTCAAGAGGGTTTACGAAACCGAACTCGCTCAGCTCGCGAAGGAGAAATCTGACTTGGTGAGCAAGTTGTCGGACGCGCACGGCGAGATTTCTACTCTGAAGGCGACGATCGCCGCGGAACCTGTCCCTGCTGCCACTCGTGCTCCTGGACACGGGCGCACCGGGTCAGGAGTCGTCACGAAGGAGGAGATTCAGAAGATGCACGAAGCGCATAACTTGAAGATGAACGATATCCAGGCAGAGTACGAGAAGCAGGTCAAGAAGATGCGGGAAGAACTCGAAGCTTCGAATGAGAAGATAAAGGACCTCGAGTCCGAAGTTTCACGGAAGGCTATGGAGATTTCGTATTTGGAACAGGACCAGGAGGAGGCAAACGATACGATCACCAGGTATGTGAGGTTGTTTGGGTTAAAGAGTTTCCTTGGAGGCGCGCTTGTTCTCGCTTTGATTTATTTCTGAGGGGTTGTCCTTTCCCTTGCTTTGCTATTTTGCCTTCTTATCCTTATTGGTTTTCCGGTTTTCCTTCGAATTCCTCGTGTTTTCTGCTTCTATTTTGTTATCAGTGTTCTCCCACCTCCCTTCTGTGTTTCCTTGCTATTAGATAACCTATTCTTATCCTTATTATCACCATTACTATCTGTTCATTCCTTTCCTTTCATCTCTTGCCTGCGCTCCTACCACTTTCACCGTTCGAACTCTCGCTTACAAACGCCCGTTTGACAGACTCCAAGAAGATCTGGGCGCATTGGAGGCCCGAGAAGCGTAGCAGCCTCATGGATTCGGTCTGGTTTTCATGAACCAAGGTGACGCGCACTCGCCTCGGGAGTGTGGTTAGATCTCTCTCTCTCGTTTTCACATGCATGCATCCCTCTGTTGTGGAATTCATTAGCACTCTCTACTCTCGCATACCCGCTTACTCGAGCTAGTACAGGTCTCACTTAGAGACTTTTTTCTTGTCACTTTTGTCTCACATTTACCCGGAAATATGGATTGACCAATTGTAAATTGAGCAACGATCGGTTGGGGTCGAACGATTCGCGGGTATTTATGTCAAAGCGAGAGGCGAGGCGTCGGTGGGGAAACACCGAGACAGCGGGTGATTCAAAAGGGCCATCGTCCTTGATCGGCCTCTCTCCCTCCTTCCCCGACCATCCCCTCCTCCTTATCCGTACCCCGTCTCTATTCCTAACGACTCGCCATGGGTGTTCAACGCGAACCTGGCCAGAAGGGCGTGAGCTGGTCCAACATTGCCGTCGGTAAGTTCAGCCCGTCGTCCGACGCGACCCGTGTGGGCTCACTTCACACCCGCGCACAGGTGGCATCATGAACATGGTGATTTCATCCTCTACAATCCGCGCTACTTTTGCTGACCGCTGTACGCGATTCCGTGTGGTTTAACGTGTAGTTTGTGAGTGTCGCCCCGAACGTTCTCTCGTTTTCTCTGGGTTGACGGATCCGGTTTTGCAGGAAGTCACGACGTTGGGTCAACCTCTCGAGGTGCTCAAGACCCAAATGGCCGCTAACAGGTCTCAGACGATGTTACAAGCCGTCCAAACCGTTTGGAGTAGAGGAGGCGTTGCGGGTTTCTACCAGGGACTTATTCCTTGGGTATGTAATCACGCCCCCCCCATGTGATTGTGCTTCTGTATCTGACGTTATCCGATCCATAGGCCTGGATTGAGGCTTCAACCAAGGGTGCTGTCCTCCTGTTTACCGCCTCAGAAATCGAGACGGCCACGACCACCATGGGGGTTAACCCTGCCGTCGCTGGTCTACTCGGCGGTATGGGAGGCGGTATTGTTCAGGCCTACGCTACCATGGGTGAGTCTATTTGACTCCCAATAACCAGATCTTGATGCTCTGCGTGAGTGCATCACCCTGTGATGATTCGAACCCGCGTTCAGTTGGTGTCCGCTAGTGATCTTGTTCACGATGCTGCTTGTCTCACAATATAACCCATGTCTTCTGAGCACTCCTTGCCTCGCGACTCGAGCGAGCTCTGTCTGACCACTGTTCATTGTCAGGTTTCTGCACGTGTATGAAGACGGCGGAGATCACACGTCACAAGCAAGCCGCGACCGGTGTCAAACCCCCATCGACCTGGGCTGTATTCGCTGATATCTACCGTCGTGAGGGTATCAGGGGTATCAACAAGGGCGTGAATGCCGTCGCAGTGCGCCAATGCACTAACTGGGGCTCCCGGTGCGTTTTATCGTGATCCTGGTCGGGACGCCGTTCGGTGGCTAACTAAAGTTTCAGTATGGGTTTCGCGCGTCTCGCCGAATCATCGATCAGGAAGGCTCAGGGCAAGTCCGAGAGCGACAGTTTGAGCGCGTTGGAAAAGATTGCCTCTTCCACTATCGGTGGTGCTCTGGCCACCTGGAACCAACCCATCGAGGTTGTCCGTGTTGAGGTGAGTTTCTTTGGAATCTGAGTGAAGTACGAACAGCTGATTCAAGGCTCAATTCTCCAGATGCAATCCATGTCCAAGGCTGCCGCCAACTCGAATCGACCCGCCAAGTTGACGATACTCAACACTCTCGGCTTCATCTACAAGGAGAACGGCATCAAAGGTCTCTACCGTGGTGTTACTCCTCGTATCGGCCTCGGTATCTGGCAGACGGTGTGCATGGTTTCATTCGCGGACTACGTCAAGGAATGGGTGAAAAAGTAATTTAACCTTTCTCTCGGGTTGGGATGAGGATACCTCCATGCTCGTTTAGAGGTGACTCTTTTCCGGAGATCAGGGTCACGCTGCAGTGGCATAAGTTATGACAACAGCACATACCTCCCTTTAATCCATAGACTAATGCATCTTACATCTTGATGATCCTGAGAGGAAGAGATCTTTGAATGGCAGCGCTCGATCATTTGATCGCCTCATCTTACACAGAGACAACGTCGCAGGACCCTTCCCCCGAGATCGCTTGTCGCGGTCCGGTGGTCTCTTCGGTGCCGTACTCACGAGGGGCGGGAAATGTTCCGGTAAGAATTTAGCTTTAGGAAATTCTGTCTGATGGAGATTACTGTACTCGCACGACCAAAGCGGTGGTCATCAGTCATCACAAAGTCCACCGGCACTCCCTGTCATCGGTCATCACCGGACCTACCGGCCCTATCCGCCAGTCATCACCGGGTTTGCCGGCACAC